>Ga0210096_1000013_pt1 | contig 123585 bp, 116 predicted proteins | sample China_Galinas_PW_4_FD_184864 | JGI IMG/M metagenome (GOLD analysis project Ga0210096, IMG submission 184864) | Wetland microbial communities from San Francisco Bay, California, USA, that impact long-term carbon sequestration - China_Galinas_PWA_D2... | ecosystem: Environmental > Aquatic >...
TAATCAATCGATATTTTTCCCGGTGAACTCGCACAGGTCCGAGATGAGGCAGGCCTGGCAGCGGGGCCTGCGGGCAATGCAGATGTAGCGCCCGTGCAGGATCAGCCAGTGATGGGCATCCTTTCTGAACTCTTCCGGGACGAGCCGCAACAGGCGCTGTTCCACTTCCATGACATTCTTCCCCGGTGCAATCCCGGTGCGGTTGGCCACCCGAAAGATATGGGTATCCACGGCAATGGTCGGCTGGCCGAACGCTGTATTTAGGACCACGTTCGCGGTCTTGCGGCCGACCCCGGGCAGGGATTCCAGCGCCGCCCGGTCATCCGGAACCTTGCCGTCGAAGCGTTCCTCGAGCACGGCGCAGGCGCCGATGATATTTTTCGCCTTGGTGTTGAACAGGCCGATACGCTTGATATAGTTCCGGAGGCCGGCCTCGCCCAGCCTCAGCATGGCGCGCGGCGTCCTGACCGTTCTGAACAGGGACCGGGTGGCCTTGTTGACACCGGCGTCCGTTGCCTGCGCGGACAGGATGACGGCGACCAGCAGCTGAAACGCGTTGCCGTACTCGAGTTCCGTGGTCGGGTGCGGGTTGGCCTCGCGCAGGCGTTCAAAGATTTCCCGGCGCCTGGCACGGTTCACCGTTCAGGCCTGCGCGCGGGATGCCCGGCCGGCCGGCACGATCCCGAGCGCCGCCTTTTTCTCGCGCCGGGCATTGATGATGTTCATGCCGGCAATAAGGAAACCGAGTCCCAGGAACGCGCCGGGCGGCAGGATGGCAAGCAGAAATCCCCGGTAATCCTCGATCAGGGTCAGCGTCAGCCGGTTGCCGAATTCACCGAACATGAGATGCGCCTGGGCAAACAGGGTGCCGTGCCCGATGATCTCGCGCAAGCCGCCGAGCGTGACAAGCACCAGGGTGAATCCGATGCCCATGGCGAGTCCGTCGAGGAGGGCCCGGTCCACTGTGTTGCGCGAGGCGAACGATTCGGCCCGCCCGATGATGACGCAGTTGGTGACGATCAGCGGAATGAAGATACCCAGGATCTTGTAGAGTTCGTGCAGCCATGCGCTCATGGCGAGTTCGATGATGGTCACGGCCGAGGCGATGACCAGTACGAATACCGGGATGCGTACTTCCGGTCGGACCAGCCGGCGTATCAGTGAGACCGTGACATTGGAGCTCGTCAGCGTGAGCGTGGTGGCCAGCCCCAGGCCCAGCCCGTTGATGGCCGAGGTCGTGACCGCCAGCAGGGGGCACAGGCCCAGCAGCTGGACGAGGCCGGAGTTGTTTTTCCACAGGCCCTGCTTGATGATGTAGGCGTAGCTCGGCTCATTCATCGTGTTCACCCGGTTATCGTTAACCCGATTATTGCAGAAATTCCTGCGGCAGCATTCATGCCCTCTCAGTCCGGCCTGCGAACCGGTTCATTCGCGCGATCGGGTGCGGCGTTCTCGAACAGGGCCGCCTGATGTTCACGATAGTATAGCAGGGCGTTCCGGACGGCCTTGACGACGGCCCGCGGTGTGATGGTGGCGCCGGTGAACTGGTCGAAGTCGCCGCCGTCCTTCCTGACTTTCCATCGTTCCAGCGGCGGGCTGGTTAGTGATTTGCCGTCGAATGTGTGTATCCAGTTGGAACGTTCCTCGTCAATGGCGTCACCCAGTCCCGGGGTTTCACGGTGGGATACCGCCCGCACCCCGCTCAGGCTGCCATCCACATTGATGCCGACCAGCAGCCTGATGGTGCCGCTGTAGCCGTCCGGGGCGATCGGTGCGATCACCAGCGCAACCGGCCTGCCTTGCTTGCGGGCGCGGTAGACCATGACCGGCTCGTTCGTGCCCAGCAGCTTTTCATCCCTTGCCTGCACGGTATCCTCAAGCAGGACATTGTCATAGCGTTCCGGGGGTATGAGGCGATTCAGCTTGTTCAGCAGTGCGGCACGCTCATTGGCCGCGATCCGCTCACGGGTGTTGTCGAAGGTGAAGGCGACCAGCGCGGTACCGATGAGGGCGAATGTCAGCAGGATAAACGCGGTAATGAGGATCTGGCGATAATTCATGGCGGGTCAGTCCGTGTTCTCCCCCTTGTCATGGCCGAATACCCGCGGTCGCGTGTAGTAGTCGATGGTGGGCGCGGTCATGTTCATCAGCAGAACGGCGAAGGCAATGCCTTCCGGATAGTTCCCCCAGGTGCGGATCACGTAGGTCAGCAGACCGATGCCCGCGCCGAAGAAAAAGCGGCCGCGCGGCGTAGTGCTGGCGGTGACCGGGTCGGTGGCGATAAAAAAGGCACCGAGCATGGTTGCCCCGCTGAACAGGTGGAACAGGGGAGAGGAGTAGACGTCCGGATTGACGGCATAGAACACGAAGGCGATGGCGGCCAGAGCGGACAGCATGCCTGCGGGTATCTGCCACGGGATGACTTTGAGCCGCAGCAGCAGCAGGCCGCCGAGCAAAAACCAGGCGTTGATCCATTCCCAGCCGACGCCTGCGATATGGCCGAACAGGGGGGTTGCATGGATTTCGGTCAGTGTTTCACTCAGTCCCAGCCGTGTCTTGATGGCATCCATCGGCGTGGCCATGGTGAGCGCATCCAGCGTCATGCCGTCGGGAAGGTGACCGACGAAAACCAGTGCCAGGGTGTCGGCCAGACCCAGTGGCTCGCCGGGTGTCGACCACAGGGTCATTTCCAGCGGAAACGAGATCAGCAGGACCACATAGCCCGCCATGGCGGGATTGAACGGGTTGTAACCGATGCCACCGTAGAGATGCTTGGCGATGAGCACGGCAAACAGGGTGCCGATGACGGGAATCCACCAGGGGGTGAGCGGCGGCAGCGCGATCGCGAGCAGCATGCCGGTGACGATCACGCTGCCGTCCCCCAGCGCCGGCAGCACCGGCCGCCGGCGCAGCACCATGATCAGGCCCTCCGCGGCGACGGCCGTGAGGCAGGCCAGCGGGAGGTTGATCAGGATGCCCCAGCCGAAGACCCACCAGGCGCACGCAACGCCGGGCACCAGCGCCAGCATGACCCAGCGCATCATTGCCGGGACACTGTCCGAAACCGGCAGGTGGGGCGAACTCCAGGTCCTGAACTCCATGCTCAGCCCTCATCCCCCGGCTGCTGTTTCTGCCGCCGCCTGTTCACCTCGTCGATCAGCCGCTGCTGTTCCGCCGTCAGGTTCTCCACGTTTTCCGGCTTGATCTCCGCCTGTTCCTTTTTCTGCCGCACGCGTTGGAGTGCGGCCTGTATCGCTGCCTGCTTGGCGGACTTGCCGTCATCCCCGGCGGACAGGTCGCGCTTTCTGCGTGTCAGGCGTTCAGTGCGCTCCCGCTGGATCCGCTCCAGCCGCTGCAGCCTCGCCTCGTGGCGCTGGCGTGCGATGTCGGCGGCCTTTCTCTGTTTTTCCTGTGCCCAGATTTCCATTTTCGCATGCCGGTAATACTGCACCAGCGGAATGTGGCTGGGGCAGACGTAGGCGCAGCAGCCGCATTCAATGCAGTCAAATAAATCGTAATCCTGTGCCGCATCGTAATCCTCGCTGCGTGCATACCAGTACAATTGCTGCGGCAGCAGGTCGGCGGGACAGACATCGGTACATTTGCCGCAGCGGATACAGGGCTGCGCCGGCGGGGGCGGGGGCATCTCGGCATGGCTGACCGCCAGCACGCAGTTGGTGGTCTTGATGACGGGCACACTGTCCGTGTTGACCGCGTAGCCCATCATGGGTCCGCCGATCAGCAGGCGTTCGACATCGGGCGTATAGCCGCCACAGGCCCCGACCAGCCAGCTTACCGGGGTGCCGATCAGGGCGTCGACATTCTGCGGGCTGGCGACACCGGCGCCGGTGACCGTGACGATGCGTGACAAAAGCGGTTCGTTTCCGACGACGGCGTTGTGCACGGCGGCAGCCGTCCCGACATTCTGGCAGATGATGCCGATGTCCGCGGGAAATCCCTGGCTGGGCACCTCGCGTCCTGTCAGCACCTTGATCAGCTGGCGCTCACCCCCCGTCGGGTAGATGCTCGGCACGCTGGCCACCGTGATGGCGGTTTCACCCGCGGCATCGAGCGCTTCCCTGAGCGAGCGCTCCGCTGCCGGCATATCCGCTTCAACGGCGATCACACAGGCGGCCGGCCTGAGGATGTGGCGCAGTATGTTCACGCCCTCGATGATGGCCTGTGCCCGTTCCTGCAGCAGCCGGTCGTCGCAGGAGATGTAGGGTTCGCACTCGGCACCGTTAATGAGCAGCAACGCGATTCCGTGCCGCGCGCTGTCCAGTTTCGCCTGGGTCGGGAATCCCGCACCGCCGAGTCCCACGATGCCGGCCTGGCGTATCCGCATGCGCAATATCGCCGGATCGACCTGCCGGTAGTCGGCGACCTCGGGTGCTTCACGCTCCTGCCAGGCGTCCCTGCCATCGGTCGCTATCACGATGCACATGGCATCCAGCCCCGAGGGGTGCGGCACCGGGCGGGCCTCTACGGCAAGCACGGTCCCCGAGCTGGAGGCGTGTACCGGCGCACTGACACTGCCGACCGGCCTGGCGATAGGCTGCCCCTTGAGCACCCGGTCTCCCGGCTTGACCAGGCATTCCGCCGGTTCACCGATATGCTGACTCAGGGGCAGTATCAGCTGCGGTGGAATGCCGCCCTGCAGGACGGGGCGCGCGGCCGTGAGTTCGCGATGACCGGGCAGTTTCAGGCCGCCGTGAAAGTGGTAGCGCCTGTCCAGCGACAGGTCGGGACGTGGTTCCCCGTTGCCTGCCGGTTCAGACATCGCCTTCCCGACCGGCCACTGTTTCTTCCGGCAGGGGCCAGGTCCAGTTGCGCACGGTAACATTGACTGGAACGGGATGGATGCACTCCACCGGGCAGGGCGGGATGCAAAGATCGCAACCGGTGCATTCGCTTTCGATGACAGTGTGCATCTGCTTCGGGGCGCCCAGGATGGCGTCCACCGGGCAGGCCTGGATGCACAGGGTGCAGCCGATGCAGACCGCTTCATCGATCACCACGACATGTTTTTGCGCATGCTCGCCATGTTCCGGATTCAGCGGCTTGGGATCCTGGCCGAGCAGGTTGGCCAGCGCCTGGATGGTCGTCTCCCCGCCCGGCGGGCACTGGTTGATGTCGGCCTCCCCGGCGGCGATGGCTTCCGCGTAGGGACGGCATCCGGCAAAGGAACACTGGCCGCACTGGGTCTGCGGCAGCAGCGCGTCGATCTGGTCCACCACCGGGTCGCTGTCGACGTGGAAGCGGATCGCCGCATAGCCGAGCACCAGTCCGATCACTGCGGCGAGAGCCCCGATTGCAAGCAGTGCACCCAGCATGATATCCGCCGGTGGACGGCTCAACCCCTGATCAGCCCGGAAAAGCCCATGAACGCGAGTGACATGAGGCCGGCCGTTACCAGCGCGATGGCCGGTCCGCGAAACGGTATCGGGACGTCCGCCGCCGCCACCTTCTCACGCAGCGCCGAGAACAGGATCAGGACCATGGAAAAGCCGGCAGCGGCGCCGAAACCGTACACCGCCGATTCGATGAAGTTGAAGTGCTGCTGGACGTTGAGCAGTGCAACGCCGAGCACTGCGCAGTTGGTGGTTATCAGGGGAAGAAAAATACCCAGCACCTTGTACAGCAGGGGGCTGGTCTTGTGCACCACCATTTCCGTGAACTGCACGACCGCGGCAATGACCAGGATAAAGGTGATGGTGCGCAGGTACTCCAGCCCCAGCGGCATCAGCAGGTACTCGTTCGCGAGATAACTGCAGATCGAGGACAGGGTCAGCACGAAGGTCGTGGCCAGCGCCATGCCGGTGGCCGTGTCGACGCTGCGGGAGACGCCCATGAACGGGCACAGCCCCAGGAACTTGACCAGGACGAAGTTGTTGACCAGGACGGTGCTGACGAGAATGAGGGCCAGTTCAGCCATAAAATTCAGCGCCGCTTATTACCGCACGACTGCATGGATGCAGGAGGTAGAGCAACGCATGGAGCCGTTGCCGAAAGACGCCAAGGACGCAAAGAGAAAACAGGGTTTTCAAGAAAAACCTTTGCGTGCTTTGCGCCTTCGCGGTGAATCATTTTGAAATCAGGAACTTGCGGCAATTTCGATTACTTCTCACTTGACCCGCATGCCCGGACGGGCGCCGGCATCGGGCTGCAGGATGTACAACTCGCCGCCGCCCGGCCCGGCGGCCAGCACCATGCCCTCGGAGGTGCCGAAGCGCATTTTGCGCGGTGCCAGGTTGGCGACCATGACGGTGAGCTTCCCCTGCAGCGATTCCGGCGTGTAGGCGGACTTGATGCCGGCGAACACGTTGCGGCTTTCGCCGCCCAGATCCAGCGTCAGGCGCAGCAGCTTGTCGGCCCCCTCGACATGCTCGGCCTTGCTGATGCGGGCGATGCGCAGGTCCAGTTTTGCAAAGTCCTCGAAGCCGATGGTGGCGGAAATCGGATTGTCCTGCAGCGGGCCGGCCGCGGCCGGTTCGCCGCCGGTGCCGAGATTTTCTTTTGCATCTTCCAGCATGGCGTCTATCTTCTCCTGTTCGACACGTGTCATGAGGGGTTTGAATGCCGTGATGCGATGGCCGCTCAGCGGTGTCTGGATGTCATCCCAGTGCATGGTCGGCATGTTCAGAAAGGCCTGTGCTTCAGCCGCCATCGCCGGCAGCACCGGCTGCAGCCAGGTCATCAGCGCCCTGAACAGGTTCAGGCCGACGCTGCAGACGTCCTGCACCTCCCGTTCCCGGCCTTCCTGTTTCGCCAGCACCCAGGGCTTGTTTGCGTCGATGTACTGGTTGGCCCGGTCGGCCAGCGCCATGATCCGGCGGATGGCCTGTCCGAAGTCACGCTGCTCGTAGTCCGCGGCAATGGCATCGCTTGCATCGACGAAATCCCGGTACAGCACCGCCTCGCTGCATTCCGCCGCCAGCATGCCGTCGAAGCGCTTGTTGATGAAGCCCGCGCAGCGGCTGGCGATATTGACCACCTTGCCCACCAGGTCGCTGTTGACCCGCGCGAGGAAGTCCTCGAGGTTGAGATCGAGATCGTCCACGCCGCTGCCCAGCTTGGCGGCGAAATAGTAGCGCAGGTATTCCGGATTCAGATGGTCTAGATAGGTGCGCGCCTTGATGAATGTGCCGCGCGATTTGGACATCTTCTGCCCGTCGACTGTCAGGAAGCCATGTGCATAGATGGCGGTCGGGGTGCGCATTCCGGCGCCGGCCAGCATCGCCGGCCAGAACAGGGCATGGAAATAGATGATGTCCTTGCCGATGAAATGGTACAGCTCCGCGGTGCTGTTCCGGTTCCAGTAGGCGGCAAAATCGCGCCCGGTCCGCTCGCACAGGTTCATGAAACTGGCCATGTAGCCGATGGGGGCGTCGAGCCAGACGTAGAAATACTTGTCATCGGTGTCGGGGATGCGGAAGCCGAAATAGGGGGCATCGCGGGAGATGTCCCATTCGCGCAGGCCTTCCTCGAACCACTCGTTCAGCTTGTTGGCGACCTCGGGCTGCAGGTGTCCGGCCATGGTCCAGGCGCGCAGCATGGGCTCGAAGTCGGCGAGCCTGAAAAAGTAGTGCAGCGACTCCCGTTCGACGGGCGTGGCGCCGGAGACCGCGGAGACCGCGTTTTTCAGCTCCGTGGGCGAGTAGGTGGCGCCGCACACCTCGCAGTTGTCGCCGTACTGGTCGGCGGCGCCGCAGCGCGGGCATTCGCCCTTGATGAAGCGGTCCGGCAGGAACATCTGCTGCTCCGGATCGTAGGCCTGGGTGATGTTGCGGGTGGTGATATGCCCGGCCTCGTGGTGGCGTCCATAGATCAGTTCCGCGAGTTCGCGGTTCTCGGGCGAATGGGTGCTGTGGTAATTGTCGAAGCCGATATGAAAGTCGCTGAAATCGGCGCGGTGCTCGCGGCCGACGGCCTCGATCAGCTGCTCCGGGGTCACGCCTTCCTGCTGCGCGCGCAGCATGATCGGGGTGCCATGCGCGTCGTCGGCGCAGACATAGAGGCAGTCATGCCCGCGCAGTTTCTGGAAACGTACCCAGATGTCGGTCTGGATGTATTCCACCAGGTGGCCCAGGTGGATGGACCCGTTGGCGTAAGGCAGTGCGCTGGTGACCAGTATGGTGCGGTTTTTCCTGCTCATCGTCCGGTATCGTGACTAAAACACTGAATCATGTATATATATTCAATGGTATATGCGGGTGTGTAGTATGCCATAGACCCATGACCCTTGCGGGATTGCGGATCCTGGCTGGGGGACGGTGCCGCGAAGTTGGTGTACAATGCGCGGTCGTTTTACCGGTCCGTGCCGCGGCCGGTCCCGGTTTTCCCAAGGAGTTAATCAATGACTGCAACTCAGGCCCAGGTTGAAGAAAAACTGGCGACATACGTAGACCCGCACCTTGAAAAGGACCTGGTCTCCACCAAGTGCGTCAAGAATATCGCCATCGAGGACGGCAAGGTCTCGGTAACCGTCGTGCTCGGCTATCCGGCCTCCGGCTTCCATGACGAGCTGAAGGCGAAACTGAAGGCACTGCTCGAATCCCTGGACGGCGTCGAGTCGGCGCAAATCGATGTCAGCAGCAAGGTGGCAGCGCATTCCGCGCAGAAGGGCGTCAAGCACATCGAGAACATCAAGAACATCATCGCCATCGCCTCCGGCAAGGGCGGTGTCGGCAAATCGACCACCGCCGTGAACCTGGCCCTGGCCCTGTCGGCAGAGGGCGCCAGTGTCGGCGTGCTCGACGCGGACATCTACGGGCCCAGCCAGCCGCGCATGCTCGGTGTGCACGGCAAGCCGGAATCCCTGGACGGTAAGTCGCTCGAACCCATGAACAGCTACCACCTGCAGGCCATGTCCATCGGCTTCCTCGTGGACGAGGAAACACCAATGATCTGGCGCGGGCCCATGGTGACCCAGGCCCTGCAGCAGCTGCTGAACGACACCAACTGGAAGGATCTCGACTACCTGATCGTGGATCTGCCGCCGGGTACGGGTGATATCCAGCTGACGCTGGCGCAGCAGGTGCCCGTCAGCGGGGCCGTCATCGTGACCACGCCGCAGGACATCGCCCTGCTGGATGCCCGCAAGGGGCTCCGGATGTTCGAGAAGGTGGAGGTGCCGGTGCTCGGCATCGTGGAGAACATGAGTATCCATATCTGTAGCGAATGCGGCCATGAGGAATACATCTTCGGCGAAGGCGGCGGCCAGCGCATGTCCGAGGACTATGACGTGGACTTCCTCGGCGGCCTGCCACTGGACAAGCGCATCCGGGAGGAGACGGATTCCGGGAAGCCCACGGTCGTGGCCGAGCCGGACAGCCGGATTTCCCAGATCTACCGCGAAATTGCGCGCCGCATGGCGGCGAAGCTGTCGCTGAAGAGCAAGGACTATGCGGCGCGGTTCCCGCAGATAGTTATTTCGAACGATTAGGAATTCCGGATTTTCAATTCCTTTCACCGCAAAGACGCCAAGGACGCAAAGAAATATACGTGTTTGATAATGAAATCCTTCGTGATCTTTGCGACTTTGCGGTGAAAAGTTAACGGAGCACGTACCGACACGATGTCGATAAAATCAGACAGGTGGATCCGGCGCATGGCCAGGGAGCACGGCATGATCGAGCCGTTCGAGGCCGGGCAGATCCGGGAAAACGGCAACGGGCGGATCGTCTCCTACGGCACCTCGAGCTACGGCTACGACATCCGCTGTTCCGATGAATTCAAGATCTTCACGAACATAAACTCGGCCATTGTCGATCCCAAGAATTTCGACGCCAACAGCTTCGTCGACGTCCAGTCCGATGTCTGCATCATCCCGCCGAATTCCTTTGCCCTGGCGCGCACGGTCGAGTACTTCCGCATCCCGCGCAACGTGCTGACCATCTGCCTGGGGAAATCCACCTACGCCCGCTGCGGCATCATCGTGAACGTCACACCGTTCGAGCCCGAGTGGGAAGGCCATGTGACGCTGGAATTCTCGAACACCACGCCACTGCCGGCCAAGATCTACGCCAACGAGGGCGTTGCCCAGGTGCTGTTCCTGGAGTCCGACGAGGTCTGCGAGACCTCCTACAAGGACCGCGGCGGCAAGTACCAGGGCCAGAAGGGCGTCACCCTGCCCAAGACCTGAAGCCCTTGTTCACCGCAGAGACGCGGGGAACGCAGAGGAATCATTGGAAAATGACCACCGCAAAGACGCCAAGGTCGCAAAGAAAACAAATTAAAGGAGAACACCTTCTTCTTTTTCAATATGTAATCGTGTCCCATGGTTACGCTTTTGCGGCCCAACTACAATTCAACGACATTGCCAGTGTTGCCAGTAATTGCTAATGCAATATTCATACTTGCTAAACGTGCCTATTTTGTTGGCATATCTACCAGCTATAAACAAATATCCGGATTAATCATCCGCCTTTCCAGGCCGGCTGCAATCACTGGCCACTAATCGCGCATCATGTGTCTGAAACAATTCATTGCTTTTCTTCGCGTCTCCGCGCCTTTGCGCGAGGAAAGAATCTGGTTGTCATTATTCCCGTCCCCGCAGTGACTCGCTGAAACTCTCCAGGTCGCTCTGGTACTCGGTCCCGTCCGGTGCGCTTTGCCAGATGCGCACCGGGATGTATTCAAGCGCCGGGGCGCACCAGATGTAGGTCTCGTATTGACTGTTCTCGCGCAGCCTGGCGATCTTGAGGGTAACAAACGTGCCGGCCGGTACTTCCAGGGTTTCCTTCCCGACAACGCGGAAGCGGTATTCCTTGAGTTTGCCGCCATCCGCGACATCGAAGGTGACATCCGTCTCCCCGCGGTGCAGCGCCAGTATCATGCCCAGCTGCGAGGTCAGTTTGTCGAGCGTGCCTGCCGTGATGTCCATGCTCCAGCGACTGTCGTTGACCTGGTTCTCGACGCGCATGTTGTCCCAGTCGAACAACAGCAGGGCCTTGCGCTCCCTGCCGCTGCCGCTGCGTTCGTAGTTGTATTCGAGCGGGCGCACCCCGGACTTGTCCAGGAAGCCGAGGCTCGATTCCTGCAGCCTGTCCCTGCGTATCCAGGAAACCCAGCTGAGTGGCCAGCTGTGCGACTCGTACCGGTAGCGGCCGTCGGCCTCCCGGCTGAGCGTGAGCATCGTGTTGCCGACAGGCAGGCCGCCGCGCTTGAGCTCGTAGCTGGCCTCGAATTCCGGCAGGGCGGCATCCGCCGTGGCCGCCAGCAGGGCGGTCGCCAGCAGCAGGCCGGCCCTTGTCCGGTCGGTGCTCAGCATGGGGCTTCGGCCCCGGCATCCAGCACCCGGGGCCGGGTCAGCAGCCGGCCGTCGAAGCGTATCTGCCCGTCGCTGCCGAGGCTGAGGCGCTGTTCGGCGAACCAGCGTATCGCCAGCGGGAAGATGCGGTGTTCCTGCCGCAGCACGCGCGCTGCAAGGCTATCCACCGTATCGTCGGCATGCACCGGGACCCGTGCCTGCAGGACGGCCGGACCGCCGTCCATTTGTTCCGTGACGAAATGAATGCTGGCCCCGTGCTCCCGGCAGCCGGCCTCGAGCACGCGCCGGTGGGTGTCCAGGCCCGGAAAATCCGGCAGCAGGGAGGGATGGATGTTCAGCATCCGTCCGCGGTAATGGCTGACGAATTCCGCCGTGAGCAGGCGCATGAAGCCCGCCAGGACCACCAGTCCGGGCTGATAGCGGTCGATGCGGGCCGCTAGCGCCCGGTCGAAGTCCTCCCGGTTTCCGAAGGCGGTGTGATCGACGACCGCCACGGGGATGCCGGCCTGCGCCGCCCGTTCCAGCCCCGCCGCATCCGGGCGGTTGCTGATGACGGCCCGGATCTCGATGGGCAGTTCGCCGCCGGCCGCCGCGTCGATGATCGACTGCAGGTTGCTGCCGCGACCCGATATCAGGACCACGATGGGCAGGCGGGGTGTGGCGGCGTCGGTCATTCGCAGGCGGCCTTGTCAGCCGGAGAGCAGGACTTCGGGGTCTCCGTCACCCGCTTCCACACGGCCGATGATGCAGGCCTCCTCCCCCTGTGCCGTCAGGTGCGCGAGTGCCGCCTGCGCATCCGCGGCGGCGACACTGGCCACCATGCCGATGCCGCAGTTGAAGGTTCGGTACATCTCTGTATCGGCTACGTTGCCGGCCCGCTGCAGCCAGTCGAAGATGGCCGGCCGGCGCCAGGACCGCGTGTCGATGACGGCACGGGTTCCCTGCGGCAGTACCCGCGGCAGGTTCTCGGTCAGGCCGCCGCCGGTGACGTGGGCCAGGGCGTGCACGGGCAGCCGGGTAAACAGGGACAAGAGCGGCTTGACGTAAATACGCGTGGGGACCAGCAGCCATTCGGCCAGGGGACGGCCATCCAGCATCTCGTCCAGGCGGCTGCCGCTGATCTCCAGGATCCGGCGAATCAGGGAGTAGCCGTTGGAGTGCGGGCCGGATGAGGCCATGCCGATCAGGGCGTCGCCCGGCTGTACCGCCGTCCCGTCGATGATGGCCGATTTCTCGACGATGCCGACACCGAAGCCGGCGAGGTCGTAGTCGCCGGCCGCGTACATGCCGGGCATCTCCGCGGTCTCGCCGCCCACCAGGGCCGCACCGGCCAGTTCGCAGCCGGCTGCGATTCCCTTGATGACGGCTTCGGCGACATCGAGCTCCAGCTTGCCGGTGGCATAGTAGTCGAGGAAGAACAGCGGTTCGGCGCCGGCGACCACGATGTCATTGACGCACATGGCGACCAGGTCGATGCCGATGGCGTCATGCCGTCCGGCCTCGACAGCCAGCTTGAGCTTGGTGCCGACGCCGTCGGTCCCGGAGACCAGCACCGGTTCCCGGAAGCGCTGCAGGGGCAGCTCGAACAGTGCCCCGAATCCACCCAGCCCCGCCAGCACGCCCGGGCGCTGCGTTCTGGCGACCGCCGGCTTGATGCGCTCGACGAGCTGGTTGCCGGCATCGATGTCGACGCCGGCGGCACGGTAGTTCAGACGATCGGCGGGATTGCCTGGGACGGGCTCGTCCTGGATGCTCAAGGTCCAACTCCACGTAGGGGGGCAGGGCGTATGGTAGCGGGCCGTATTGACGGGTGTAAACCCGCGTCCCGTTATGGCCAAATCCGGCAGATACCCGTATTCTCTCGCAGCTGTGTACCGCATCAGACCGGAGGCCTCCCGGAAGTGATGAAAAACAGTATCTCCAGGATGACAGCCTTCGGCGCTGTTGCCTGCCTGCTCTGCCTGCAGGCGCCCCTGACGCATGCCGCTGACCCGCAGCAGTTGTTTGAAACCGAGGTTGCCGTTCCCAGCCAGGCGCCGGGTCTGCGGCCGGAAGCCTTTCAGCGGGCGTTGCGCGTGGTGCTGGTCAGGGTCGCCGGGGATGGTGCGGTGCTGAGCTCCCAGCCGGGCGTGGCGCTGCTGGGGGACGCAGCGGCGCTGGTGCAGCAATACCGTTATTTTACCGCGCCGGACAGCAACCCGCCGGAGCTGAAACTCTGGGTGCGCTTCGATGGCAATGCCATACGAAACGCACTGCAGCGGCAGGGAATGTCCTACTGGGGAACGGAGCGCCCGGATACCCTGCTCTGGCTGGCCGTGGAGGATCGCGGCCGGCGTTATGTCGTGCCGGCCGGCGATGACAGCGACGTGTACCGGGAAATCGGGCTGGCCGCGCGCCAGCGCGGTGTGCCGGTCCTGTTCCCCCTGATGGACCTCGAGGACCAGTCGCAGGCCCGGTTCTCGGATATCTGGGGCGGTTTCTTCGACCATGTGCTGAAGGCTTCGGAGCGCTACAACCCGCAGGCCGTATTGATCGGGCGGCTGAATCGCAGCGCTTCCGGCGGCTGGTCGTCACGCTGGTACCTGCAGGCCGCCGGCCGGCCGACGACGTGGACCGACAGCCGACCGCAGCTGGATGCCCTGTTGCAGCAGGGCATGGAACATACGGCGGACGTGCTGGCATCCCGCTTTGCGGTCGCCTCCACGGGCGGCAGCGTGAACACGGTCAGCATATCAGTGGACGGGGTGAATTCCCTGGCCGCCTACGCGCATGTCAAGGACTACCTCTCGACCCTCACCTCCGTGTCCGGTCTGCAGCTCGAGTCGGTTGATGGTTCAACACTGCACTTTGCCCTGTCGCTGAACGGCAGCCTGCAGGACCTGGCGCGCACGGCCGCCATCGGGACGGTGATCGAACCGGTTCCGGGCGGTCTGCCGGGGAGCTACCGGTTGCGGCAATGAAGGCGCGGGATATTCCCAATATCATCACGGTTTTCAGGTTTCTGCTGGTGCCGCCGGTGGTCATCCTGCTGCTGAGACAGCAATTCGGTTCCGCCCTGGTGGTCTTCGGGGTAGCCGGATTTTCGGATGCGCTCGACGGCTACCTGGCCAAGCAATACGGCTGGGCCAGCCGCCTGGGGGGGCTACTGGATCCGCTGGCCGACAAGCTGCTGCTGCTGGCCTGTTTCATCACGCTGGGCTGGCTGGACCTGATACCGTGGTGGCTGGTCGTCCTGGTGATCGTGCGCGATCTGGTCATCCTGACAGGGGCCACCGTCTACCATTTTCTCATCGAGCGACTGGATGCCGCACCCAGCCCGGCAAGCAAGCTGAATACCTTTACCCAGATCCTGCTGGTGCTGGCCACCATGTTTGCCGAAGGTGTGCGGGCATTGCCGGCGCTGTGGATGGATGTGCTGCTCTACAGCGTGATGCTAACCACGGTCTGGAGCGGTATCGACTATGTCTGGACCTGGAGCCGGCGTGCCTGGCAGAGGCGGGGATCGTAACGGGTTTTGTGTTTCCCGCCGCCATTCGGGGTTTCTTTGCAACCATTGCGCTAACGGTAACAAACAAGAAACCCACTTCAGGATAGCCGATGAATAATCCCCAATTGCCCCTCGGGCTGACGCTGCGGGAAAGCGCCCGCTTCGGGAGTTACTTTCCCGGTGCCAACCGGGAAGCAGTAGCAGGTCTGCAGTCGGTCGCGGGAGGGGGCGGCGAACCCTTTATCTGTATCGTCGCGCCTGCGGGTCTGGGCAAGACCCACCTGCTGCAGGCGGCCTGCCACCGGGCCGCCGAGTGCCAACACACGGCCAGTTATCTGCCCATGGCGGGGCTGGCCGGATTGTCACCGGAACTATTCGCCGGCCTGGAGCGCCAGGACCTGGTCTGTATCGATGACGTACAGGTGCTTGCGGGTATGGGGGAGTGGGAGCGGGGCCTGTTCGATCTGTTTAACCGGGTGCGGGAAGGGACCGGCACCCTCGTGGTCGCCGGGGACAGGCGTCCGGACCGGGCAGGATTCAGCTTGCCGGATCTGGTCTCCCGGTTGTCCTGGGGGGTGACCTATGTGCTCAAGCCGCTGCCCGATGACGACGTCTCGCGGGCGCTGGTCTATCGCGCCGCGGCGAGGGGCCTGGAGCTGTCGGAGGAGACCGCGGCTTACCTGCTGAAGCGTATTCCACGCGATCTACCCTCGGTGTTCGACCTGCTTGATCGTCTCGATGAGGCTGCCATGATCGAACAGCGGCGTCTCACCATACCCTTCGTGAAGTCGGTACTGGATCTGGCATAAGGGCCGGCCTGCGATCCGTTCCTGTAGGCCGGGCCGCCGTGAACGGCCGCCTGACCGCATGACGCCCCGACCCGACGGCCTGAGGGTGCCGGCATCAGTGCCCTGGCCTGGCGTATCCGCTGATGCCGCCCGATTGCGCGCTGGAACCGGGTCTCTCCCCGCGGTCCCCGTCAGGTTGCGGGGCCGGATCTCCGGTGATCTGTACCGGTGCCTCGATCGGCGCCGGCCGGGCGGCGGCCTGCAGCCGGCGTTTCAGTGCGGCGTTTTCGTCGGCGAGTTCCGCGATCCGGTCTTGCAGCACGGCCACATCCTGGCGCTCGAACAGCATGAGCGCGACCGACGCAACCACCGCCGCCGTGAGTACAACCACGGTCAGACACAGGCCGAAGACGGTTTGGTGCCGAAAGCGCAGCATTGGCAAGCGTTCGTTATGACTCCCCCGGGTGAAAGTTTAGATCATGGCAGGGCCGGGAGGAAAGTCTGCAGGGTGTGCCGTGCGCAGCATTGATCGATAGCTTGCATTTGCATTCCGGTACGCATGGCGTACCCTGCAGATACTTGAAATCATTCACCGCAAAGGCGCAATGTGCGTAAAGGATTTCCTGTAACAGTCCTTTATTTTTCTTTGCGTCCTCTGCGTCTCTGCGGTGAAAACCTGGTGTGCACGGCGCACCCTGTGGATCCCGGTGGCACGGCACAAACCGACGCTATGTCCTGGCGCTGCGAATGTAGGCCATGGCGGCCAGAAACCAGAGCGTTGCCAGGAAGATTTCCAGCAGGCCAAGGTAGCGGTCGGCCGCCGAACTGTAGGCCTCCATGACGCCGTGCGTGAAATAGAGCAGGGCCAGGAAACAGCTCCATGCATAGGTGTAGCGGCGCCCGTGCAGGAGGCCGCGCAGGGGGAACAGCAGCGGCGTTACCAGCAGCAGCAGCGCCAGGGCAACCGGAAATGACCGGGGGGGCGACAGCCAGCCGTACCAGGCGATCAGCAGTGTCAGGGTCCCGAGGTAACCGATCAGTGTCAGGGTGTAGAGAAAGCGGGAGCCGTGCATGCTTGTCGTGCTGCGAACAGACGCCTAGCCCGGATTTCTCACCGGGATGGACACCCCCCGGATACACGCTGTTTTTTGATGATTCACCATTACTTAAACTCCTTCAACAAAACAGGGTCTGCGAACGCCGCCTGGAGAGAAATCCGGGCTAGGTGCCCTTCAGCCTGGCCACGGTCTCTGCCAGGCGTTTCCCCAGCGCGACGCACAGGTGCTTTTCCTCCTCGCTAAGGGGGCGTTTGCTGTCAGCGCCGGCAGTATGGCTCGGACCATAAGGCGTACCACCGCTGGTGGTTGAGAGCAGCTCCGTCTCCGTGTAGGGCAAGCCCAGGATCAGCATGCCATGATGCAGCAGGGGCAGCATCATCGAGAGCAGGGTGGTTTCCTGGCCGCCATGCAGGCTGGAAGTGGAGGTAAACACCGCTGCCGGTTTGCCGGCGAGCTCGCCGGACAGCCACAGGCTGCTGGTCGAGTCGATGAAGTGCTTGAGCGGGGCGGCCATGTTGCCGAAACGGGTCGGGCTGCCGAGCACCAGCCCCGCGCATTCGCGCAGATCCTCGAGACTCACGTAGGGCGGTCCCTCCGCCGGTATGGTGTCCGCGGTTGCCTCGCAGACCGTGGAGACCGGCGGCACGGTGCGCAGCCGTACCTGGCAGCCGGGGACGGATTCAACACCATGCGTGACCAGTTGTGCCATGGCCGCCGTGGCGCCGTAGCGGCTGTAGTACAGGACGAGGATTTCGTTCATGGCGGTATTTAACCTTGTAGAATGCCGTAAATCTACCGCCGAGACGCAGAGGACGCAGAGATTGGTATGTGAGCAGGAAAACCTGGCCACACAGCCGCAACGGAGAATTTATCGCAACCGTTGCCATATGCCGGGCAGGTTGTGGTATCCATCGCTGCTTCCCTCTCCGCACAGGGGCCGGGAGCTTGTTTCCTGCATTCTTGATTATGTTTTCTTTGCGTCCTGCGCGTCTCTCGGTAACTGCTTCCTGCGTCGCCTACAGGGATGTAGGCGAGGGGCGTGAGCAGGATGCGGTAGCTTTACTCTCGGCTCTGGCATCTTGCTTCGCTCTACCGAGTCCATGGCCCAGGCCAGCTTCTCGACCGGTTCCCGGTCTCACCTTCTCCCTGGACTCGTACCTCCTGCATCCCTGTAGTCGTGCGGTGAAATCCCTATTTAATAATCTCCAGCACCTGTTCCGGCGGCCGGCCCAGGGCGGCCTTGCCAGCGGTGAGTACGATGGGCCGCTCGATCAGTTTTGGCGTGTCGTGCATGGCCTGGATGAGCGCTTTTTTCTTCATCTTCGGGTCGTCCAGTCCCTGCTCCCGGTATTCGGGTTCCTTGTGACGCATGAGTTCGCGCGGTTCCATGCCGAGCATGTCGAGGATTCTGGCAAGTTCGCCCTGTGTCGGCGGCGTCTTCAGGTACTCGATGATCACCGGTTCGATGCCCTGCCGGCGCAGCAGATCCAGTGTCGCACGTGACTTGCTGCAGCGCGGATTGTGATAGATGGTTACCTCATCTGCCATGGCTCGGGTTTCCCTGTCGCGGTTGTCTTACCTGCCTGCGCCGTGTGCACGCACCCTACGGCAAGCCGGCTGTCGAATCAATCCCGGGTCATCCCGCGCCGCCAGCGATTGCGCGCGTCGCCGGGCCTGGTGCACGGCATGGATGAATTCCGGCGGAAATTCCGGACCGGCTGCCGAATCGGGGTAACCGGGCCCTGCAAGCGCCGGCAGGGCGGGTATAATCGTCCTTCCGGATACTGAGGAAGAAACAATGCGGTTACTGGTTCTGCTGGCGGCACTCGCTGCAACAACGGCCTCTGCGGAAGCCGTCGATTTCACCCTGCCTGACCTGGAAGGCAAGTCTGTGTCCCTGTCGGACTTTCGCGGCAAGTGGGTCATCGTCAACTACTGGGCCACCTGGTGCCCGCCCTGTCTGGATGAAATCCCCGACCTGGTGGATTTCTATGAGAACAACCGGGCAGACGTGGTCGTGCTGGGCATCGATTATGAAGAGGTCAACGAGGACTACCTCAAGGAATTCGTGGACACCCATTTTATGTCCTACCCGGTATTGCGCATGGACCCGGTACCGGTTACCACACTGGGCCCCGTCCTGGGCTTGCCGACCACCTATATCATCTCGCCGCAGGGTGAGCGCACTGCCCGCCAGGAAGGGCCGGTCACCCGGGAGGCACTGGAGGCCTACCTGGCGCGCAAGCGGCAGTCGGGGGCGGAACAACCGGCTTCCGCAGCACAATAGAACCTGCAGCCGACCAACCCCGGGGATGCTTTGATCAACGATGATTTATCTCAAAGGCGCAAGACACGCAAAGGATTTTCCGGGCAAAACCCACTGCTTTCCTTTGCATCCTTCGCGTCTTCGCGCTGCGAAACAGCCTGTCGCGGGTTTGCTAGAGGTTCGCTAGGCCGATGCCCTGTATCCGCTGCCATGTTTCCGGTCGTGTTCAGGGTGTGTTTTTCCGGGCATCGACGCGCGAGAAGGCACGTTCGCTGGGCCTGACCGGCTATGCGCGCAATCTGCCTGACGGCAGGGTGGAGGTGCTGGCCTGTGGAGAGCCACAGGCCCTGCAGAGCCTGCGTGACTGGCTGGCGGTGGGGCCGCCGGCCGCCGTGGTGAGCAACGTGCAATGCACGCCGGCGGAGGAGGCTGCGCCCGTGGCTTTTTTTACCGACTAGACCGCAGCTTTGTGTGCCCCCGCGGGTGTGCACCATACCAGGGCTACCTCATGACATATTTTCTTTCGCGACTTTGCGTCTTGGCGCGAGGCGGGTTTAGATTGCCAGGTACTTCCTACATTGCGATGTCGATCTCTTTCGGGAGCGGGGGGGCGAGAATGGTGTCGCCCGGTGGCTGGCTGGTGTCGGGTTCGGGGTAGTCCAGGGTGTAGTGCAGCCCCCGGCTTTCCATACGCATCCGGGCCGAGCGGATAATGAGGGCCGCGACCTGTGCCAGGTTACGCAGCTCCAGCAGATCGTTCGAGATGGTGAAATTGCGATAGTACTCCTGGATTTCCTGCTGCAGCAGGTCCACGCGTCGCCATGCCCGCTCCAGGCGCTTGTTGGTGCGCACGATGCCGACGTAGTTCCACATGCAGCGGCGCAGCTCATCCCAGTTATGGCTGACCACGACTTCCTCGTCGGAATCCCGGACCTGTGATTCATCCCATGCCGGCAGATCCGGTACCGGCACCACCGAGTCCAGGGTGGCGGCAATGTGCTCGCTGGCGGCAGTGCCGAACACCAGGCACTCCAGCAGGGAGTTGCTCGCCATCCGGTTGGCGCCATGCAGGCCCGTGTTCGCCACCTCGCCGACGGCATACAGGCAATCCAGGTCGGTCAGCCCGTGAAGATCGGTGACTACCCCGCCGCAGGTATAGTGTGCCGCCGGTACCACCGGGATCGGTTCCGAGGTCATGTCATAGCCCAGTTCCCGGCAGCGGGCATAGACCGTCGGGAAATGCTCCCGGATAAACGCTGCCGGTTTGTGGCTGATATCCAGGAAGACGCACTCGAGGCCGCGCCGTTTCATTTCGTTATCGATGGCACGCGCCGTGATGTCCCTGGGTGCCAGGTCGCCGCGTGCATCGTAGTTCTGCATGAAGGGGGTGCCGTCGGGCAGCTTCAGTTGTCCGCCTTCGCCCCGGACGGCTTCCGTCACCAGGAACGACTTGGCCTGCGGGTGAAACAGGCAGGTGGGATGGAACTGGTTGAACTCCATGTTGGCCACCCGGCAGCCGGCGCGCCACGCCATGGCGATACCGTCGCCACTGGAGGTATCGGGATTGCTGGTATAGAGGTACACCTTGCTGGCGCCGCCCGTGGCCAGTACCGTGTTGCGGGCCGCGAATACCTCGACCTGCTGACGCCCGCGGTCCAGGACATAGGCGCCCAGACAGCGGTTGTGTGTCTGTCCCAGCTTCGCCCCGCTGATCAGGTCAACGGCGATATGCTGCTCGAACAGCCGGATATTGGCGCGCCGGCGGGCGGCATCCAGCAGCGTATGCTCCATGGCACGGCCGGTGGCGTCCATGGCATGCAGCACCCGGCGGGTGGAGTGACCGCCTTCGCGGGTAAGATGAAACGGCTGGCTGGCGTCTTCGGCGTCGGCGCGGGTAAAAGGCACCCCGAGATCAACCAGCCAGTCAATGACCCCCGGCGCCCTTTCGATGGTAAATCGCACGACCTCCGGTTTATTCAGGCCGGCGCCGGCATCCAGGGTGTCACGGATATGTGATTCGAACGAATCGGCCGGGTCGGTAACGGCCGAGATCCCGCCCTGCGCGTACAGGGTGCAGCCCTCATCGAGCGGCCCCTTCGCCAGCACGGCAACCTGCACGGACGCCGGCAATCGCAGGGCAAGGGTCAGTCCGGCAGCGCCGCTTCCGATGACCAGGACATCAAAATGATGGGACGGCGTCATGATTTGCTTGGGGATTCGCTGATGGTAATGTTTGTCATTGCAGCAGTTCGCGGTCAAGTTGCAAACCGGGGACTGGAATTGCAATGTACGTGAATTTTCGTAGAAAGTAACTGATTTTATTGCCTTAATGAGAACTATCCAGATGTGGCATGGTCCACTGGTAGGGTTCCGGGTTGACGGGAGACGGCCCGGATGGGCGAAAAAAGCATTGATCAGGCCCTGGTAGAGCGGGTTCGCAAGGGCGACAAGCAGGCATTTGATCTTCTGGTGCTGAAGTACCAGAACAAGATCATCCAGCTGGTCTACCGCTATGTCCACGACTCCGATGAGGCCATGGATGTGGCCCAGGAGGCCTTTATCAAGGCCTACAAGGCCATTGGCCGGTTTCGCGGCGAGAGCGCGTTTTATACCTGGCTCTACCGGATTGCGATCAATACGGCCAAGAATCACCTCGTTGCGGGCGGCAGGCGACCACCACAGAGCGATATCGATGCACAGGAAGCGGAACAATATGAGGGTGCCGCGGGTCTCAGGGAATATGCAACACCGGAACACATGCTCTTGAAGGAGGAGATCAGGGAAACCATCAACCGGGCTATCGAGGAACTGCCGGATGATCTGCGTACCGCGATAACCCTGCGCGAACTGGAAGGCCTGAGTTACGAGGAAATTGCCCAGACCATGGAATGCCCCATCGGGACGGTACGCTCCCGGATTTTCAGGGCCAGGGATGCCATCGACACGAAATTGAAACCATTACTGGATTGAGAAACATGAACGAGACATTGAACGAGCAGATTTCCGCGCTGGTGGACGATGAACTGATTGCCGCCGAGCAGGCCCTGCTGATCAGGCGGCTGGCCGGAGACCCGGAACTGCGCCAGCGCCTGTCGCGCTACCAGCTCATCAGTGATGCCCTGCGGGACGACCTGCCGCGGCACGTCGATCCCGGCTTCCAGATGCGTGTTCATGCGGCCTTGCGGCAGGAACCGCCCGTGCTGGCCGCGCGCTTCGGACTGGCGGGCCTGCTCAAGCCGGCGGCCGGGCTGGCGATCGCCGCCTCGGTGGCCGTGGTCGCCGTCCTTTCCCTGCAGTCCATCCGCCAGGAAAACACGGGGTCCGCGTCCGTGGTTGCCACGGCACCGGCACAGGATCGTTATATACGGGCAGCCGACCAGCCCATGCCGGTGCAGGCAGCAGCTGCCGAGCAGAATCTGGATATCTATCTGGTCAACCACAATGAATTTGCCGTAAGCCGCGGCATGTTGCCCTACATGCGTCTTGTCGGTCATGGCATGCAGGTTGAGAAGGAATAATTGCGTGAAGTGGCTGTTTGCCGGACTCCTGGCCGTCGCCGGGCAGGCAGTTGCGCAGGAGGATGCGCAGCGGTGGCTGGAGGAGATGTCGGCCGCTCTGGAAACACTCACCTACGATGGCACGTTTGTTTATCTCCATGGCAACAAGCTGGATGCGATGCGCATACTGCATCGGCAGGACGACAGCGGCGAGCGGGAACGCCTGTTCTCGCTGACCGGCAGTGCGCGTGAAGTGCTGCGCGATGACAGGGTCGTTACCTGCATCATGCCGGACAACCGGTCCGTCATGGTGGGGCAAAGCCGGCCCCGCCAGCCGTTCCCGGTAGTTCCCAGGGATCTTGACAGCCTGTCACGTTACTATCACTTGGTCGACGCGGGCGAAGACCGCATGGCAGGGTATATGGCACGTGTGATCACGGTAACGCCAAAGGACAATCTGCGCTACGGGTACCGGTTCTGGATAGCGGCGGATACCCGCATGCTGCTCAAGTTTGACCTGACCGATGTCGATGGAAGTGCTATCGAGCAGGTGATGTTTACCCGCATGGGGATTGGCAAGGATATTCCCGCGGCCGATTTCAACCCGTCACTGACCGGTGATGGTTATACCTGGCACCGGCAGGAAAACGGCAAACCGGCTGCACAGCCCGACGCCGACAAGCCGGGCTGGGCGGTGGGCAGCGTACCGGCCGGCTTCCGGTTAACCGGTTTCCAGCGCCAGCGGCTGCACAAGGACAATGGCAATGCCGAGCATCTGGTATTCAGCGATGGCCTGGCAACGGTTTCCGTCTATGTGGAGCGGCTGTCATCACCGGCCAGGGCCTTCGAGGGGTCGGCCAGCATGGGTGCCATGAATGCCTACGGCAAACTGGTGGATGGTTACCAGGTAACCGTGGTCGGTGAAGTGCCGCCGGCGACGGTGAAAATGATCGCCCACTCGGTCAGCCGGCTATCCCAGGAGCCTGTCGGACCTGGGTGATCGTTGCAAAACATGATGGAAGAGCATGAACAAATGGTCACGATTTCGAGGCGCATCGTGGACCTGCGCAACGGGAAATCGTGGGCATTCGGGCCGCTCTCCCATCAGGGCAGGAGATTAATCCTGAGTCCGACAGGTTCCTGAGAGAAAATTATGCTTGAAGAAACGGGAAAGATTGTCGGGGTGGAAGGCGAATTCGCCTGGGTCGAGGGCGCGCGCACGACGACTTGCGGTGCCTGTGCCGTAAACCAGGGCTGTGGTACGGCGACCCTTGCCAGGGTGCTGGGAAACCGTCATGTGCGGCTGCGCGTTCTCAACCGGATCAATGCCCGGGTCGGTGAATCGGTGGTGATCGGTATCCCCGAATCCGGTCTGCTGCGGGGCTCGCTGGCAGTCTATGCCGTCCCCCTGTTGACCCTGTTTGCCGGTGCCCTGGCCGGTCATGAACTCGGCAGCGGTTTTATCGCGGCCGGATCCGACCTGGCCGCCGTTGCCGGTGCCGTGGCCGGGTTTGCCGCGGGTCTGGTCTGGCTGAAACGCTTCAGCCGGCGCATTGCATCGGATGCCGCGTTTCAGCCGGTGATATTGAGACAGCAAATCGTCACAAAGGGTGTCTGAATGGCGTGCCGCGGTGTGCGGCCGGTCGTCTCAGGTTGCACATTCAATTTCAGTATGGAGATCGTGAGTATGTCAAGTTATCGCAGATTTACAGCCTTGATCGCGTTTTCATGCCTGCTGTTGCTGGCGGGTCTGCAGAGCGTGCAGGCGGAGCGCCTGCCCGGCTTTACCGACCTGATCAAGAAAACCCAGGCCGCGGTGGTCAACATCAGTACCACACAAAGGGTTCAGGGGAACATACATGACCTGCCGGAAGGTTTCGAGATGCCGGAATTGCCGGAGGGCAGCCCTTTTGGCGACCTGTTCAAGTATTTCCTCGACCCGGAAAGAGGTGGAGAGCCAGGCTACCATGATACCAAGTCACTGGGATCGGGGTTGATCATTTCCGCCGACGGCTATGTGCTGACCAATTACCACGTGGTTAAGGATGCCGATGAAATCATTGTCCGGTTGAGCGACCGGCGTGAGCTGAAGGCGGATGTGGTCGGCGTTGACAAGCGCAGTGATATCGCCCTCATCAGGATCGACGCCACCGACCTGCCGGTCGCGAAGATCGGCAAGTCCAGCGAGCTGGAGGTCGGGGAATGGGTGCTGGCCATCGGCTCGCCGTTCGGTTTCGATCATTCGGCGACCGCCGGCATCGTCAGCGCCAAGGGGCGCAGCCTGCCCAGCGAAAACTATGTACCGTTTATCCAGACGGACGTTGCCATCAACCCGGGTAATTCCGGTGGTCCGCTGTACAACCAGGAAGGCGAAGTGGTCGGCATCAATTCCCAGATCTACAGCCGCAGTGGCGGTTATATGGGTTTGTCCTTCTCCATCCCGATCGAGGTGGCGATGGATGTGGCCGAACAGCTGAAGACCACCGGCAAGGTCAGCCGCGGCTGGCTGGGTGTGCTGATTCAGGATGTCACGCTTGACCTGGCCGAGTCATTCGGCATGCGCCAGCCGCGCGGCGCCCTGGTTGCCAAGGTGCTGCCCGACAGTCCGGCACAGGCGGCCGGCATCCAGGTGGGGGATGTGATCGTCGCCTTCGACGATCATAACGTCACCAGTTCATCCAGTCTGCCGCCCATCGTGGGCAGTACCAAGGTCGGTGTCCGGGTCCCGGTGGACATTATCCGCGGCGGCAAGATGCAAACCATCAGCGTGATCCTGGGCGAACTGCCCGAAGATGAGGCTATGGCCAGCGCTGACAAGCCGGCATCCGACAGGGCCAACCGTATCGGCATCGGCGTGGCCGCCCTGACAGACGAACTCAAGGAAAAGCTGGAGGTCGACTCCGGCATCCTGGTCAACCAGGTAACGCAGGGAGCGGCGCGCGATGCCGGCATCCGCAAGGGGGACGTCATCCTCAGCGTTGACAACAAGCCGGTGAAGACCGTCAGACAGTTCCAGGAATTGATCGAGGACATGCCGTCCGGCAAGTCAGTTGCGTTCCTGGTGCAGCGCGGCGGCAATCCGACCTTCCTGGCAGTCAAGATACCGCAGGATGACTAGTCCCGGTGATCCGGCGGTTTCCTGACGAGACGGGTTTGCAGCATCAGCTGACCCTGTACGTTCGCCGGGGCTGCCACCTGTGCACCGATATGGCACAGGCCCTGGAGCGGCTGCGCCCGGTCTACGGATTCGACTATCGTGAAGTGGATATCGATGCCGATCCGAAACTGGCGCGCCGCTACGGGACCCGGGTGCCGGTTCTGGCCGAAGGTGCCACCGAGATCTGTGACTGCTTTCTGGACGAGCAACGGCTGACCGGGCACCTGCGCCGGGAGGGGGACGGGCGGTTGTTGTGAGTGACTTGGCGGCCGGTTGCTGTATAATAAAATCCTTTCCAACAATCAGTAACTTGTATCACTGACCCCACATTCATGCCGGTCCCGGACTCCTGGGTTGGCGCATGTTTCCCTCCCGTCCCTATGACCGACAGTCAGCACGTCCGCAATTTTTCAATCATTGCCCATATTGATCATGGCAAATCGACGCTGGCCGACCGATTTATCCAGCTCTGTGGCGGGTTGAGCGAGCGCGAAATGGCGGAACAGGTGCTGGATTCCATGGATCTGGAGCGCGAACGGGGAATTACCATCAAGGCGCAGAGCGTCTCGCTCAACTACCAGGCGCGTTCCGGTGAGTGGTATGAGCTGAATTTCATCGACACACCCGGGCATGTGGATTTTTCCTATGAAGTGTCACGCTCCCTGGCCGCCTGTGAAGGGGCGTTGCTGGTGGTTGACGCCGCCCAGGGGGTGGAGGCCCAGAGCGTGGCCAATTGCTACACCGCCATCGATCTGGATCTGGAGGTCGTTCCGGTGCTGAACAAGATCGACCTGCCGGCCGCCGATCCGGAAAGTGTCATCAGGGAAATCGAGGAGATTATCGGCATCGAGGCCAGGGATGCGGTGCAGGTCAGTGCCAAGACCGGGGAAGGCGTGGTTGACCTGCTGGAAACCCTGGTCCGGCGCATCCCGCCGCCGACGGGTGATCCCGATGCCCCGCTCAAGGCATTGATCGTGGATTCCTGGTTCGATAACTACGTGGGCGTGATTTCATTGCTGCGGATCGTCGACGGCCGCCTGTCACCACGCGACAAGATCCGGGTCATGTCAACGGGACGTCATTTCCAGGTCGAGAAGCTGGGGGTATTCAGCCCCAAGCCACTGGAACGCACGACGCTCAAGGCGGGGGATGTCGGTTTCCTGATTGCCGGTATCAAGGATATCGAGGGCGCCCCCGTCGGTGATACGCTGACACGTGTCGATGCCCCGGCCGGTGCGCCGCTGCCGGGGTTCAAGAAAGTACAACCCAATGTTTTCGCGGGGCTTTATCCTGTCAGCTCGGATAACTACGAGGACCTGCGCGATGCCCTGCAGAAGCTGCGCCTGAATGACGCGGCCCTGCATTATGAGCCCGAAACCTCGGAGGCGCTCGGATTCGGCTTCCGTTGCGGCTTCCTGGGCATGTTGCATATGGAGATCGTGCAGGAGCGGCTGGAACGCGAATACGATCTCGATCTGATCACCACCGCGCCGACCGTGGTCTACGAGGTACTGACGAGCGCGGGGGACGTCCTGAAGATCGACAACCCGTCCAGCCTGCCGCCGGCCAATGAAATCGGGGAAATCCGGGAACCGGTGATTATGGCGAATATCCTGGTGCCGCAGGACTATCTTGGCGGTGTCATTACCCTGTGCATCGAAAAGCGCGGCGTGCAGAAGAACCTGCAGTATCTCGGCAACCAGGTATCGCTGAACTACGAACTGCCACTGAGCGAGATCGTGCTGGATTTCTTCGACCGGCTGAAATCGGTCAGCCGCGGCTATGCGTCCTTCGACTATCATTTCCTCCGCTTTCAGCCGGCGCCGCTGGTCAAGCTCGACATCCTGATCAACGGCGAGCGGGTGGATGCCCTGTCCGTTATTGTGCATCGCGGGATGTCGCAGGGCCGGGGCCGGGCACTGGCGGCCAGGATGAAGGAACTGATCCCGCGGCAGATGTACGATGTCGCCATCCAGTCCGCCATCGGGGGGCAGATTATCGCGCGCACGACGGTCAAGGCCCTGCGCAAGAACGTGACGGCGAAGTGCTACGGCGGGGATATTACCCGCAAGCGCAAGTTGCTGGAGAAACAGAAGGCCGGCAAGCGGCGCATGAAACAGTTTGGCAAGGTCGAGATACCCCAGGCGGCGTTTCTCGCGGTACTGCGGGTTGATAATGAATGAGTTTCCCGGGATGCCTATAATAGCGGCTCGCCGGGCGTCCCGGCCGCTGAAACCTGAATGAAGGGATGACGATGAGTTTTGATTTTCCAACGATATTGGTTACGGCCACCCTGCTTACCGGGCTGGCATGGGCGGTTGACAGTATGTTCTGGGCACCGGGACGGCGACGCAAGGCGGCCGGCCTGATCCAGCAGGGTGTACCGGAAGACTCCGAGCAGGTGGTCAGGACGCTCAAGGAAGCCACCTGGGTGGAGTACTGCAAGTCCTTCTTCCCGGTCATCCTGGCGGTGTTGTTGTTGCGCTCCTTTCTGGTGGAGCCGTTCCGGATTCCGTCCGGTTCCATGATGCCGACCCTGCTGGTGGGTGATTTTATTCTCGTCAACAAGTTTGCCTACGGTCTGCGGCTGCCGGTCCTGAACGACAAGGTCGTCGATATCGGCGAACCCCAACGCGGCGATGTCGTGGTGTTTCGCTATCCAAAGGATCCCTCTGTCGATTACATCAAGCGTATCGTCGGCCTGCCCGGTGACCGTGTCGGCTACTACAACAAGACCGTCTATATCAATGGTGAACCGGTCGGGCAGGTTCCTGCGGGTGTCTTTATCGGCAAGGGGGCCGGCATCTCCATGTCAGGGGCAAGTCAGCGTAAGGAACAGCTGGGCGATGTACAGCATGATATTCTGGTCATGCCGCACACACCGGGACTGGAAGGGGAATTCGTCGTCGGAGAAGGCATGTACTTCGTGATGGGCGATAACCGGGATAACAGTAATGACAGCCGCTACTGGGGTGCTGTGCCGGAGTCGAATCTGGTGGGAAAGGCGTTCCGTATCTGGATGAACTGGGATGGCGCCAACGGCGGTGTCAACTGGGATCGCATCGGCATGAAAATTCATTAAGGCAACCACGAGGGAGTTACTATGCGCTCGATTAAGCGGCAGGAAGGTGTGACGGCAGTTGGCTGGTTGATTATACTGGCCCTGATTGGATTTTTTGTGTTACTGGCCCTGAAGATGGTGCCGTCCTACCTTGAGTACTACAAGATCGTTTCGACACTGGACTCCATGGAATCGGAAAGCGCCATGGACTCACCCCGGGAAATCCGCAAGCTGCTCGAGCGCCGTTTCGACATCAGTTATGTCCATTCGATCACTCCCAATGATGTGTCGGTAAAGAGTGCCGGCGCCAACTGGAATGTCACCGCGGATTACGACTCGCGTGTTCATCTGTTCGCTAATGTCGATGTCGTCATGAGCTTCTACAAGCAGGTACAGGTTGCCAAGTTTTGACGAAGCCGCCCGGTGCGCTGGCCAGGACCATTGGCCATGAGTTCGAGGACCCGGCGTTGCTGCAGCAGGCGCTCACGCACCGGAGCGCCGGCGGTGCGAATAACGAACGTCTGGAGTTTCTCGGTGATGCGGTGCTCGGATGCGTGATCGCGGAGGAACTCTACAGCTGTTTTCCGCAGGCCAGGGAAGGCGAGCTCAGCCGCCTGCGTGCCAGGCTGGTACGGCGTGATTCTCTCGCCGGCATCGCGGCTACACTCGACATCGGTCAGTATCTGCACCTCGGAACCGGGGAACGCCGCAGTGGCGGTCATCACCGGGATTCCATTCTTGCCGACGCCGTCGAGGCCCTCTTCGGTGCGGTCTACCTGGATGGCGGGTTCGGGGAGGCACGGCGCTGCATACTGGCGCAATTCGCCGCCGGTCTCGCGGCACTGCCGCATGTCGACGAACTCAAGGATGCCAAGACGCGCCTGCAGGAATACCTGCAGTCCCGCGGTCAGGCACTGCCGGAATATACGGTAATCGACGTGTCCGGGAAGGCGCATGCCCAGACATTCCGGGTACAGTGCGCGATCGACGGCGCCGCTATGGCGCCGACCCTGGGACAGGCGACGAATCGTCGTCAGGCGGAGCAGGAGGCGGCCGGAAAGATGCTCGCGCAGCTCGAGACGGGGTAACCCGCAAAATGCAGGACAGGCAGGCGGGCGGCGGTTTTCATTGCGGTTATGTCGCTCTCATCGGGCGGCCGAATGTCGGCAAATCGACCCTGCTGAACCGGATTCTCGGCCAGAAAATCAGCATCACCTCCAGACGCCCCCAGACAACGCGGCACCGGGTACTGGGGATCAAGACGCTGCCGTCAGCCCAGTTCATCTACGTCGATACGCCGGGCATCCACGGATTCAACGGCCGTGCCATGAACCGCTACATGAACCGTACCGCCAGCAACGCACTGCTTGACGTGGACGTGGTGGTGTTCTTGGTCGACGGTCTGCACTGGAATGCCGATGATGACCTGGTACTGGAGAGGCTGAAACCTGTTACCTGTCCGGTTATCCTGGCTGTCAACAAGATTGACCGGCTGGCCAGCAGGGAAGCCTTGTTGCCGGGACTCCAGACACTGGCAGACAGGCGTGCGTTTGCGCAGATCATCCCGCTCTCCGCCCGCAAGGGAGACAATGTGCAGGCGCTGGAAGACTGTATAGAATCACTGTTGCCGCTGGCCCCGCCACTGTTTCCGGAAGACCAGGTCACGGATCGATCGGAGCGCTTCCTGGTTGCCGAGCTGGTGAGGGAAAAACTGTTCCGCAAGCTGGGACGGGAGTTGCCCTACGGCCTGGCGGTGGAAGTGGAGCATTTCCGCCGCGCAGCGGATTTGACCCATATCCATGCCTTGATCTGGGTGGAACGGCAAAGCCAGAAAAACATCGTGATCGGGCGGCAGGGTCGGGTGCTCAAGGAGGTCGGGCAGCAGGCACGGCGGGATATCGAGGCGCTGATCGACACCAGGGTCAACCTGAAGCTATGGGTGAAGGTGAAAGAGGGCTGGGCGGATGATGAACGCGCCCTGCGCAGCCTGGGCTACACCGAAGAGGTTTGATGGATCGCCCGACAACCGTGAAAACCAGTCGCTGGGAGCCTGTCGGATTCAGGTGATCGCAGCGAGCATGATGGGAGAGTATGAACAAATGGTCACGGTTACGAGGCGCATAGTGGACCTGTGCAACGGGAAATCGGGGACATTCGGGCCGCTCTCCCATCAGCGCAGTAGATTGATCCTGAGTCCGACAGGCTCCTACTGCGCCTGTTTATTTCTGCCTTGTTAACCGGCCCGTCATGACAACACGGCTGCATGCCTCACTGGAACCGGCGTGGATCCTGCACCACTACCCCTACCGGGATTCGAGCCTGCTGCTGGAGGTGTTCAGCCGCGAATACGGGCGTGTCGGGCTGGTGGCGCGGGGGGCACGATCCGCCAGGTCGCGCTGGCGCGGTCAACTGCAGTTGCTGCAGCCACTGCTGCTGTCATGGAACATGCGCAGTGAACTCGGGACACTGACCGGCGTGGATTACCGCGGTCGGGCTGCCATGCTGCCGGGGCGGCAGCTGCTGAGCGCCTGTTACCTGAACGAGCTGCTGCTGCGGCTGCTGACCCGTCAGGATCCTCACCCGGAACTGTTTGCGGCCTATGAACAAGCCATTCTGACGCTGGATACGGCGGGTGAAACGGCATTGCGGCTGTTCGAGAAACGCCTGCTGCAGGCGCTGGGTTACGGGCTGCTGCTGGACCGTGAAGCCGATACCGGTGCGCCGCTTGCAGCGGACGGTCTGTACGAGTACCGCCTGGAGCAGGGCCCGGTAAGGTGCCGCGCCGGAACCGGTGCGGGTATCTGCCTGCAGGGGGCCAGTCTGCTCGCCCTGCATCATGAGAATCTTGCCGGGTCACAGGCCTGTCGCGAGACCCGGCGTCTGATGCGTGCGGCGCTGGCGTTGTACCTGGGATCGCGCCCGCTCAGAACCCGCGAGGTGCTGCGGCAGCTTTCGGCACTTTCGCCCGGCGGCGCCGCGGCGCGATAATATTGAACGCAAACCGGGAAGGAGACAGGATGGGGGGAACGCTACAGATTTTGCTGGGAGTCAACATCGATCATGTCGCGACCCTGCGGCAGGCACGGGGGGCGCGCTATCCGGATCCGGTACAGGCGGCCATCGAGGCGGAGCAGGCCGGCGCGGACAGCATCACCCTGCACTTGCGCGAAGACCGGCGTCACATCCAGGAGCGTGATGTCCTGCTGCTCCGGGATATCCTGCAGACACGCATGAACCTGGAAATGGCGGTGACGGATGACATGCTGGCATTCGCGGATACCATGACACCGGCGGACTGTTGTCTGGTGCCCGAGCGGCGTGAGGAGCTGACGACTGAAGGTGGGCTCGATGTAGCCGGCCAGTTGCCGCGTATTCGGGATGCCTGCGCACGCCTCAAGGAGGCCGGGGTGCGGGTCTCCCTGTTTATTGATGCGGACCGCGACCAGGTGGAAGCGGCGGCCGAGGCCGGTGCGCCCTGTATCGAGATTCACACCGGGCATTTTGCCGATGCCGCTGACAGCCTGCGGCAGGCGGATGAGCTGGCGGACATCGTGGAGGCGGTCCACCATGGCGTGGATGCGGGACTGACAGTGCATGCCGGCCACGGCCTGCATTACCACAATGTCGGCAGGATCGCGGCGATCACGGCGGTGCGGGAGTTGAATATCGGTCATGCCATTATGGCGCGCGCCCTGTTTGTCGGGCTGGGCAATGCCGTTGCGGAAATGAAACGGCTGATGCTGGAAGCGCGGCGCTAGCCAGTCGTTATCCGTGATATACGGCATCGGCACGGATATCGTTCAAGTCGCGCGCATCCAGCGCAGCCTGGACCGCTATGGTGAGCGGTTCGCGGAGCGCATCCTGGGCGCTGCCGAGTTCGCTGACTACCGGGCCACGGCGCACCCGGCACGCTTCCTGGCACGCCGCTTCGCCGTCAAGGAAGCCCTGGCAAAGGCCTGCGGGACGGGTTTCACGCAGGGCCTGACGTTTCGCGACATCACGGTCGCCCACGACAGTGCCGGCAAGCCTGAGCTTCGCTTTGCCGGTCGTGCGGCGGAGCTGTACCGGGAACGGGGGCTCGGCGAGAGCTTCGTCAGTATTTCCGATGAACGCGAGTATGCCATCGCCTTCGTGGCCTTGCTGAAGGCCGTTTACTGAGGCGGGTCGCCCGCATAACCGCTGAATCTCAGGGTACTGTCGATGACATCGATGGCCTGCGTGTAATAAAAATCGATGAGCTTGCGGTCACCGGTCTTCAGTGCCAGGCGCAATTTCCGCAGGCCGCTGACCAGTTCAGGTGCGTCACAATAGGCGGCACAGCCAAGCAGGCGGTGGATGTGTGCGCCAAGCTGCCGGGTATCGTCGCTCTTGTAGGCATCGGCAATGCTGCGGCGGTGTGCGGGCAGCTCGAGTAGCAGGCGGGCAAACAGTTCGCTGGAGAATGACCGGTCCAGGCTGTCAAGATCAAGTTCGAGGTCATCTTCAGGCAGCGGATTCCCGGGGGGTTCCGCCGGCATGACCGGCTCCGCGAACAGCCATTTAATGGTCTGAACGGTATCCAGAAAGTAATCCAGGGCGTAACCGAACAGGCCCTTGATGGAACGCACTTCCTGGTCATTTTTCATGGCGGCTTGCGGTAGCGGCGCGGGTGCCTGATTGTCTGCTATCGGGCATGGAAAAGTAACCCCCGAGGACACCAGTCATCGACTGCCTGTTTTTTCCTGACCGATTTTCTTGAAATTCCTGATGTTGGGTATACTGTCGGAGAGTCATTGAAGGGCTATCAGGCATGAATTTCCCCACACTGGAATCAACCGTCGGCAATACCCCGATGGTCCGGCTGCAGCGCTTGCCGGGTGCAACGGACAATGCCGTCCTGGTGAAGCTGGAGGGCAATAACCCGGCCGGATCCGTTAAGGACCGGCCGGCGCTCGGCATGATCAGGTGTGCTGAACAGCGGGGCGAAATCCGCCCCGGGGACACGCTGATCGAGGCGACCAGCGGCAATACCGGCATTGCGCTGGCCATGGCGGCGGCGATGAAGGGCTACCGGATGATCCTGATCATGCCGGAGCACATGAGTGTCGAACGACGCGCGGTCATGAAGGCCTTCGGTGCCGAAATCATTCTCGTCAGCAAGGATGCCAGCATGGAGGGAGCACGCGATCTGGCCAAGGAAATGGAGGCGCGTGGCGAAGGCCGGGTGCTGGACCAGTTCTCCAATCCGGACAACCCGCTGGCGCACTACGAAGGGACCGGCCCCGAAATCTGGCGGGATACCGCCGGCGGTATCACCCACTTCGTCAGCGCCATGGGGACCACCGGCACCATCATGGGGGTATCGCGCTATCTCAAGGAGCAGAATCCGGAGATACGGATTGTCGGAGTGACACCGGCCGAGGGGGCTTCCATACCCGGCATCCGGCGCTGGCCCGCGGCCTACCTGCCGGCCATATTCGATGCCGCCAGTGTGGATCTCACCCTCGAGATCAGGCAGGAGGAGGCGGAGCAGACGACGCTGGCACTGGCATCGCGGGAAGGTATCTTTGCGGGCATTTCGTCCGGCGGGGCCGTGGCGGCCGCCCTGACCCTGTCGGCGCAGGTGGAGCATGCCGTGATCGTGGCCATCATCTGTGACCGCGGTGACCGCTATCTGTCGACCGGCGTATTTCCCGACTGAATGAGATGTGCCTGTCTGAGGATAGTGCCGGGCCCGCTGCTGCTCGCCGGGCTGCTGGCAGTCGGCGTCCTGCCCGGATATGCGGTTGAGACGGCCACCCTCCGCCTGGGCGCGCTGGAAGGGGCCGGCTGGTCAGCCAGGGACGTCATGTTGCGCATCGGCCTGCTGGATGCCGCGCACGTTCGACTGGAGTTGAACGCGGCGTCCGCCGTCCTGCCGGGAAAGCTGGATGAACTGACGGATCTGGTGCTCGTCTGCGCCTCGGCGGAACTGGCCGGTCAGCAACTGCACTGTGCCGACGGGCGGCTCCGACTGCATGCGGCGCGGTTCGGGGATCAGGACCTGGAGCTGTCCTTTACCTACCACCCCGGCAGTGGCCGTATCGAGAGCCGGTTGCGCAATATCCGCTTGTTCGATGGCCGGATCGCCGTGACCGGTCATTACGACAGCGGCAGCTGGCAGCTGGATATTGACGGCGAGGAAGTTTCTCTGCAGGCCCTGTCTGCGTGGGCGGCAGCCTCCGGTTTCCCCGTACCCGAACTGGAGGGCGACGGGCATATCGACGTGACGGCCCGCCTGCAGGGGGATTCCCGGCAGCTGACCCATGCCAGTACACAGTTGCAGCTGGTGGCAGATGCATTTACGGATGCCGCGGGCGGTCTGGCGGGTGAAGCGCTGGATATCACACTGAATGGCGAGGTTCGTCCGGCGGTCAATGGCTGGCGACTGACGCTGGATATCGCGCATCGCAAGGGCGGTCTGTACGTGGCGCCGCTCTACATCGAGGCGCCGGAACAGCCGATTACCGCCGCTGCCCGCCTCCTCTGGCAGCCCGCGATGCGGCGCCTCGAAATCGAATCATTCGCCTGTCACCATCCCGATGCGTTGCAACTGGAAGCCAGCGGCCGGCTGAATACCGGAACCGGACCGCTGCTGGAGTCGCTGGATGTCCGGCTTCAGGAAGGTGTGTTGCCGGCGCTGTACCAGACCTACGTACAACCGTGGTTGGCGGGAACGGTGTTGGGAGACCTGCAGACCAGCGGTCGATTCGCAGGAGAGCTCCACTGGCGGGGGGGAGGCCTGAGCGATATCCATGCCGACCTGCAGGCGGTGACCGTACATGACAGCGATGGGCGTTTCGGCCTGGACGAAATCGGCGGCCGCATCGGCTGGTCGGATGCCCCGGAAGCAGTGCGCTCCGAAGTGCAGTGGACGGGCGGCAATGTGTACCGCGCCGCCCTGGGGCCGGCAATGATCATCGTCGAGTCCGGCAGGGATTACGTGCGCCTGCTCGATGCGGCCACGATTCCGGTGATCGATGGCGCCCTGCAGATCGATGCCTTCAGACTGACTTTCTCTGCGGACACCCCCTTGCACTGGGAAGTGGACAGTATCCTGACACCGATATCCATGAGTAAACTGACGCTGGCACTGGGCTGGCCCGAGTTTGCCGGCAAACTCTCCGGCGTCATCCCGGCAGTACGTTATGATGCCGGAAACCTCGAGGTCGGGGGCGTGCTGCTGGTACGCGTCTTCGACGGTACGGTCACACTGCGCAACCTGAAGCTGGAGCGGCCGTTCGGCATCATTCCTCGTCTGGCGGTGGATGCCGAGGCCCGGAATATCGACCTCGAAACCCTGACCCGCACCTTCGCATTCGGCCGGATCGAAGGCCGCCTGGAAGCGACGATCGCCGGTTTGCGGATGGAGTCCTGGCGGCCGGTGGCCTTTGACGCGGTTATCAGGACGCCGGATGGCGACACCTCACGCCACCGTATCAGCCAACAGGCCGTGGATACCATCTCCGATATCGGCGGGGGCGGCGTGGGCGGGGCCTTGTCACGGAGTTTTCTAAGATATTTCAAGGACTTTCCATATTCAAAGCTCGGCATACGCTGTCGCCTGGAAAACGGTGTCTGCGCCATGGGCGGGGTGGAGCAGGCGAAACAGGGCTACTACCTGGTCAAGGGGCGGATGCTGCCGCACCTGGACGTGATTGGATATGCGGACCGGGTGAACTGGGACAGGCTTGTGTCGCAGATCATTGCGGTTACACGTCAGCAACGCGGCAGCGTACAATAACCGCGGAAACCGTTGCGCCGGTAACCTGTTTGGATCTTTTCCGTTAATTGCAATTGAATGTCTGCAACAAGGAACCTGAATCATGAAAATTCTGCGCCTTCCGGCCTCCCTGCTGCTGCTGCTGTTTGCCGCGGCCTGTGTCACCATCAATGTCTACTTCCCGGCCGAGGCGGCGGAGAAAGCCGCTGACCGGATTATCCAGGATGTCTACGGCGAGCAGTCGGCGGCGCCCGAGGCAACCGAACCGCAATCGCAATTACAGCCGGATGCACTGCCGGTCGCGTTGCAGAGCGCCCTGCTTGACTGGCTGATCCCGCCGGCCCGGGCCGCCAGTGCCGACATTACTGTCGATACACCGGCCATCCGGCAACTCCAGGCCGATATGGAAGCGCGTCACAAGGAACTGGCGCCGTTTTATGCATCCGGCGCCGTGGGTATCACCCGGGATGGCCAGGTCGCAATCCGTGACCAGAAGGTGGTCCCGCTCAAGGACAGGAACAATCTTAAAAATCTGGTTGCCAAGGAAAACCGCGATCGGGACGCCCTGTACAAGGAAATCGCCAAGGCCAATTCACACCCCGAGTGGGAGGCCGATATCCGCGAGATCTTCGCCAAACGCTGGGTGGATAATGCCAGGCCCGGCTGGTGGTACCAGGACAACAAGGGTAACTGGAAGCAGAAATAGGCTGCGTCTGATAGATCAGATATATCACCGCAGAGACGCGGAGAACGCCGGGATATATATTCAAAAAACTCACCGCAAAGGCGCAAAGGACACAAAAGAGAAGATTGTCACCGATACTGATTGCAGCCTTGCAGGATGGGTAGAGCTTCCATATCTGTCTCAAGCCCCTGGTTTGCATCGATGCAGGTAAATGTCGAAGACCGCACACATATTGGCTTTGTTATAATTCAACGGGCCTCCTTGCGTTCTTTGCGACTTTGCGGTGGATTTCTGAATATTTATTACCGTTTTTTTTCATGGCCATGCCTGTTGGTCTTCTCCGCGTCCTCCGTGTCTCTGCAGTGATTAAAGAAATAGTATGAATGTATTCGTATTCGATATCGAAACCGTCCCGGATGTTGCAAGCGGACGGCGACTGTATGGGCTGGAGGACCTGGATGATGCCAACGTTGCCAGGGCCATGTTTCACAGGCGCGCGGCGGAAAGCGGCGGTTCCGAGTTCCTGCGCCATCATCTGCACCGCATCGTGGCGATTTCCGTGGTATTGCGCACGCAGGACAAGTTCAAGGTATGGTCCCTGGGCGAACCCGATTCACCGGAGAGCGAACTGCTGCAAAGATTTTTTGATGGCATCGACCGCTATACGCCCACCATGGTGTCCTGGAACGGCTCGGGCTTCGATCTGCCGGTGATTCATTACCGCAGCCTGCTGCACGGCGTGGCGGCATCGCGCTACTGGGATACCGGGACTGATGACAGGGATTTCAAGTGGAACAATTATCTCAGCCGCTATCATGAACGCCATACCGACCTTATGGACGTACTGGCCGGCTATCAACCGCGCGCCACTGCGCGACTCGACGAGATCGCGACCATGCTGGGTTTTCCTGGGAAAATGGGCATGAGTGGTGCCGGGGTCTGGGACAGCTACCAGGCCGGTGATATCGAGGGAATCCGCAACTACTGTGAAACCGATGTGCTGAACACCTACCTGGTGTTCCAGCGTTTCGAACTGGTCCGCGGGCATATAACGCCCGCCCTGTACGAACAGGCCTGTGACCAGGTGCGCACGGCACTCGGACAGGAGAAAAAGCCGCACCTGGATGAATTCCTGAAGTCCTGGGCTGAATAATCCACCTGTCGATGAGAGGCCCGGGCGAATGAAGACGCTTTGTACTGCACGCGCGCCGCTGCCCTGGCCAAGTCCCGGTACAGAAAAGACCGCTCCCCTGAAGGGTTGTCGGGGATATGAAACACGGGTGGCCCGCGCAACATCGGAAGGTTGTGCCCGGTTGCCGCCTTCCGCAGGGAAATGGTGACGATGTCCGCGTCAGGCGTTTCCTGCCTTGTTTGTTATCGGAAAAACCATCCCCGGCACGGAAGCAGGCAACCGGCTCCCCGCCGCCGGTAATCCGCGTCTAGTGCTCGATCTTGAAGGAAAGATTCAGGCGGGAGCGATAGGCAACCACCTTGCCGTTCTCTATCTTCATGTCGAGCTTGATGACCTCGGCGACGCGCAGGTTGTGGAGCGATTCGCCGGCGACGGTAATCGCCTTCTGGGCGGCCTCCTCCCAGGAGGTTTCACTGGTGCCGATCACATCGATGACTTTGTAGGCGCTGTTGGGCATGACGGTCTCCTTTGTTGTCGGTGCCCCGCCCTTGCGGCGAGGCGGAAGAAAAAACCCTGCTTCGGTGCTGAGTATATACAGAAAGGCCGTAAAAGGGAGCGGGGAGATTGTGCTGTCAAGCCAAGACCCTGAAAATGCGGTTTGCTGGCCTGTCAGGGGATGGTTTGGGTGCTTTCCGACAGGCACCTGGAGACCTTGATTTTCTACTGTGTTCTCTGTGTCCCCTGTGGCAGTCTTATGGTATTTCCATTCGCACCCGTTGTCTGATCCATGACTCAACGACGCCGCAAGAAACGCCTGCCGGAGCCGGTGGCCGATATCACCGTGGAGTCGCTGGTACATGACGGTCGCTGTGTCGCACATGTCGACGGCAAGGTCGTGTTCATCGACGGGGCCCTGCCGGGTGAGCGGGTCGCCTTCGAATATCTCTGGACCCGGCGCAAGTTCGACGAGGGGAGGGTGACCGCGATCCATGTTCCCTCACCCGACCGGGTAGCGCCGCTATGCCCGCATTTCGGCGTCTGCGGGGGCTGCAGCCTGCAGCACATGGCACCCGCTGCCCAGATCCGGGCCAAGCAGGACGTGCTGCTGGACAACTTCAGGCATATCGGCGGTGTTGAGCCGGATGAACTGCTGCCATCCCTGACCGGACCGGTGTGGGGCTACCGCACAAAGGCACGGCTCGGCATCAGGTATGTCGGCGCGAAGGGTCGGGTGCTGGTCGGTTTCCGGGAAAAATTCAGTTCCTTCGTGACAGAACTGTCGCGCTGCGAGGTGCTGGCACCCGCGGCAGGCAGGCGAATTCGCGCGCTGGCAGCACTGCTCGACCGGCTGGAGGCCAGGACGCGCATTCCCCAGGTGGAGGTGGCCGCGAGCGGAGCGGTAACGGCACTGGTCTTCAGGCATCTCGATCCGCTGTGTGCCGCGGACCTGGAACGGCTGCGGCAGTTCGCGATCGATCAGGACCTGCATGTCTGGCTGCAGCCCGGTGGGCCGGACACCGCCCACCCGCTCTGGCCTGTGCGGTCGAGCCTGTCCTATCGCCTGCCGCAACAGGACATCGAGATCCGTTTCCGGCCCACCGACTTTACCCAGATCAATACGACAATCAACGCGCAAATGGTCGCCCGGGTCCTTGAGTTGCTGGCGCTGGTGCGGGCGGACCGGGTGCTGGACCTGTTCTGCGGACTCGGCAATTTCACCCTGCCCATGGCACGAGTGGCAGGAGCGGTGACGGGGGTGGAGTGCGAGGCTGGCCTGGTGAGCCGGGCGCGCGACAATGCCCTGCTGAACGGTATCGATAATGTCACCTTTCACTGCGCCAATCTGGGTGCCTCTGAGCCGCCCGGCGCCTGGGCGGACGGCGCCTGCAACAAGGTCCTGCTGGATCCGCCGCGCAGCGGCGCCGCGGAAATCATACCTGTCCTGGCTGTAATCCGGCCGCAGCGTATTGTCTACGTCTCCTGCCACCCCGGTTCGCTGGCCCGCGATGCCGGTGTGCTGGTCAACCGCCAGGGTTACCGGCTCACGGCCGCCGGTGTGATGGACATGTTCCCGCATACGGCGCACGTGGAGTCCATCGCTTTGTTCGAATTGCCGTGAACAGGCGCCGGGCAACCGTCCCGTTTGCCGGAACCCGGCTGCCGGGGGGCGGACAGGGCCGCTCCCGGATCGGGGTACAGCCGGCACCTTTCTTGCCTCCGGCGGCTCCCGACCCCCGACCCCGGGTGATCTATTGCGGGTACCAGCGTTTTCGCAAGGCGTTGAATACCCGGTTCGGATACCAGTGCTCACCGACACTGCCGTTGTAGCGCGCCAGGGCGCGGCGCATGTTGCCGCCCTCCCGCTTCAGGTAGATGCCGAGTATGGTGCAGCCGAAGCGCAGGTTGGTGCCGATGTCCATGAGATTGTCGTCGGGCCTGCCGATTTCCTCCAGCCAGAAGGGCATGATCTGCATCAATCCCTGGGCGCCCGCACTGGAGATGGCATAGCGGTCGAAGTTGCTTTCGACATCCATGATGGCCAGTACCAGTTCCGGCTGGATCCTGGCGCGCAGGGCCTCGTAATGCGCCGTTTTCAGGATGGTCACCGCCTCCCCGGAGTCGTCGATGCGCGTGCCCAGCCGGCTGAGCATATCGGTGAGCCAGACCTCGGCGGCGAAACGGTCCGCGAAACTGTCGGTGGAGTTGACCGCCTCGATGAGTGTCCGCCGCATTTCATTGTCCGGACGTTCCATGGTGGCCGCTCCGGCCAGGCCCTGCAGCAGGAGGCCGCACAGCAGGCCGGCGGTGAAACGGCCTGGATTGTGTAGACACAGGATGAAGTGACGCATACCGGGTATTGCTGGTTCAGTTTGCGGCCAGACTGTTCCTGATGTGGGCAACTATTTCCTCGCGCGGGATGTCCCGGCTTTCCGTGTCGCGGCGTGCCTTGAATTCCACCAGGCCCCTGTCCAGGTTCTTCTCTCCCAGGACCACGCGGCAGGGAATCCCGATCAGTTCCACGTCCGAGAACATCACGCCGGGACGGACTAGGCGGTCGTCCAGCAATACCTCCAGTCCGGCCATGCGCAGTTCCTCGTAGAGGCTGTCGGCCGTCTCGCGTATGCGTCGGGATTTTTTCATATTCATCGGCAGCAGGGCAACCTGGAAGGGCGCAATGGCGGCCGGCCAGATCATGCCGTGTTCATCATGGTTCTGCTCGATCGCAGCGGCAACGATGCGGGAAACGCCGATGCCGTAGCAGCCCATGATCATGGTTGTTTCCCGCCCCTGTTCGTCCAGTACCGTGGCCTGCATGGCTTCGCTGTATTTCACGCCGAGCTGGAAGATATGGCCGACCTCGATACCGCGCGCGATCGACAGCGTGCCCTTGCCATCCGGGCTGGGGTCGCCGTCGACGACATTGCGGATATCCGCGTACTCGACCTCCGGCAGGTCGCGCCCGCTGTTGACGCCCGTCAGGTGCCTGCCGTCCTCGTTGGCGCCGCAGATGAATGCCCCCATGGCGGCGACGGCGTGGTCGACAATGACCGGGGCGGCAAGTTTCAGGGGTCCAATCGAGCCCGCCGGGCAGCCGGCCACGGTTCGTATCCGGTCATCGCCGGCAAACTGCAGCGGTGCGGCCACGCCCGGCAGCTTCTCGGCCTTGACCACGTTCAGTTCGTGGTCGCCGCGCAGCACCAGGGCGACGACATCCTGCCCGGTGCCCTGAACCAGCAATGTCTTGACGCAGCGGTCCGCGGTCGTATCCAGGAAATCGCAGACCTCTTCGATACTATGCCTGCCGGGCGTGTCCACGGTGGCGATTTCCGCAACCGGTGCCGCCATGGCGGCGGGCGCGAGCGCCTCGGCCATCTCCACGTTGGCTGCATAATCGCTTTCGGTGGAGAAGGCGATGGCATCTTCACCGGAAGCGGCGATGACGTGAAACTCGTGGGAGACGCTGCCGCCGATGGCGCCGCTGTCGGCCCGTACGGCGCGGAATTCCAGTCCGGTACGGGTGAAGATGCGTGAATAGCTGTCATACATCAGCCGGTAGGTTTCCTCCAGCGATGCCTGGTCGGCATGGAAGGAATAGGCATCCTTCATCAGGAATTCGCGGGCGCGCATCACCCCGAAACGCGGCCGTATCTCGTCGCGAAACTTGGTCTGGATCTGGTAGTAGTTGACCGGTAGCTGCCGGTAGCTGCGAATCTCGCGGCGCGCAATATCCGTAATGACCTCCTCGTGCGTCGGGCCGAAACAGAATTCACGCCCGTGCCGGTCCCTGAAGCGCAGCAGTTCCGGGCCGTACTGTTCCCAGCGTCCGGACTCCTCCCACAGCTCGGCGGGCTGCACCGCCGGCATGAGCAATTCCAGGGCGCCGGCGCGGTCCATTTCCTCGCGCACGATCGCCTCGACCTTGTGCAGCACGCGCAGGCCCAGCGGCAGCCAGCTGTACAGGCCCGCAGCCTGCTTGCGCAGCATGCCGGCCCGCAGCATCAGCTGGTGGCTGACGATCTCGGCATCTGCGGGGGTTTCTTTCAGTGTGGACAGCGGAAAACGTGACAGGCGCATAACGGTTTGATGTATGGAATTGAACGGGGCGTTATTGTAACGGGCCCGCCCGGTTGTTGCATCGCTCTTTCGCGCGGGCAAGCCCCCGCATTCGGCGGCTACTGTTCGCCGCCCAGCTTCGGCGGCAACGGCAGTACGTTCTCATCCTCCCGCAATTCCAGTTTTTCGTACTCAATGCCTTCCGGCGGCAGCTCATCGGTATACTGCCACTCGCCTTTCTCATTCTGCCATTTGTACAGGTGTGCAGTCTTTTTGGTGATGCCGACCTCGGATGAGAGTTTCTCGATGTGCGGGATGTCCTGGGGATTCTGGAAGAAATAGAGGGCCGCCAGGCAGATCACGCCCAGCAGTATCCAGACCAGGCGCATCAGAAGGTCCCGCTGTTCCAGCCCCACATCTTGCGGGGTGCATCTGTGAATTCGATATAGATGCGATCCGCCGCGATGCCCGTCTCGGTCGCCACCAGTTCACACAATGCCCGGGAGGCTCCGGCGGTGATCGAATCCGGCAGTCCGATACTCTTGAGTTCCAGGTAGGCCAACGGGGCGTCCGACCCGGCGAACTGCATGGCGGTATTGGTTTCCACCGATGTCATGACATAGCGCTCGGGCTTGCCGAGCTGATCCGCCACCACGGCAGAGGATTTGGCGGCCAGGGCCTTTGCCTCGGCATCCGCCAGCGCTTTGTTGAGCTGTATCTTGAGAAAGGGCATGGGGGCGTCTCACTCCTCGCAGAACTCCTTGATCTGGGACTTGGCTTCCTCGATGCGTTTTGCCCGGTCCTCCTCGGTCAGGTATCTGACCTCGCCATTCGGCAACATGTAGCGTTTCCCCCCGGTCTCTTGCAACGCTGCAAGGTTGCTGCGTGCCGTCTTGCAGTTCTCCCGGTCGATTTCCATGGCTTCCTTGCGCTTTTTCTGCAGCGCGTAATCTTCGTCCTCCATGGCCTTTTGATCGTCCAGTTTCTCGAGACGCTCCTGCAGCTGTTGACGGATCTTTTCGGGGTCGTCCGCCGGCGGCGGGGCGCCCTCGATGCGCTTCGCCTCGATACCGGGCGGCGGCGGGGTCTGGCTGTACTGGACCTCACCCGCATCGTCGGTCCATTTGTAGATTTCGCCACAAGCCTGTAACGGCAGCAGGCTGGCGCCCAGCAGTCCCAGTGTCAGCAGCAACTTATGCGAATAATCCGGTTTTCCTGAATGTGTCATCGGTCTGTTCCATAATGGAAATCTATACGGATATTATGGGTGTTTGCGGTCCAGAACAAGTCATCCGGTCACAGATTGCCCGGGGCGGTGGCAATATCTGTATTGCTTGACCTTTATCTTGAATATCAGTACTTTCTACTATTGTATCGCTACGACCTGCTGGCCCGCTGGACGGGCTTTTTTATTCTCGCTCACAGGCAGTGTCGTTATTTTCAGGAGAGCAGCAAGTGGAACTGACTGGTGCGGAAATATTTGTGCGCGCACTGCAGGATGAGGGTGTTGAATACATCTTCGGCTACCCCGGCGGTGCGGTGCTGCACATCTATGATGCATTGTACAACCAGGACAGGATCAACCATATCCTGGTACGTCACGAGCAGGCGGCAACGCATGCCGCGGACGGCTATGCGCGTTCCACCGGCCGTCCCGGTGTCGTGATCGTGACCTCGGGTCCGGGCGCCACCAATGCCGTGACAGGTATTGCAACGGCCTACATGGATTCGATTCCCATGGTGGTATTCACCGGCCAGGTCCCCACGCCGCTGATCGGCAACGACGCCTTCCAGGAGGCGGACAACATCGGTATCACCCGTCCGTGCGTCAAGCATAATTTCCTGGTGAAGGATGTTGCCAGGCTGGCAGAAACCATCAAGAAAGCCTTTTACGTGGCAACCACGGGGCGTCCCGGGCCTGTCGTTGTTGATATACCAAAGGACATCACGGCGCACAAGGCCGACTACCATTATCCCGACAGGATAAAGATGCGCTCCTACAACCCGGTGCATATCGGTCATGCCGGGCAAATCAAGCGCGCTGTCAAGTTGTTGCTGAATGCAAAACGGCCGATTATCTATACCGGCGGCGGTGTGATTCTGGGCAATGCCTCGGAACCGCTGACAGAGCTGGCGCAGCTGCTCGATTTTCCGGTGACCAACACCCTCATGGGGCTGGGCGCCTATCCGGCCACCGACCGGCAGTTTGTCGGCATGCTGGGTATGCACGGTACCTATGAAGCCAACATGGCAATGCACCATTGCGACATATTGTTTGCCGTGGGAGCGCGTTTCGATGACCGGGTGACCGGGAATATCGAGAAATTCTGTCCTAACGCCAGGATTATCCATATCGACATCGATCCATCGAGCATTTCGAAAAACGTCAAGGTGGATGTTCCGATTGTCGGCTGTGTCAACCATGTCCTCGGATCGATGGTCAAGGAGATCAGCGCCAGCGACAAGCGGCCGGATACCGCGGCGCTTGCGGAATGGTGGCGGCAGATCGATGAGTGGCGTTCGAAGGACTGCCTGAAATACGATCACAACAGTGACCTGATCAAGCCGCAGTATGTGCTGGAAACACTCTATGAAGTCACCGGCGGGGATGCCTTCGTCACTTCGGACGTGGGCCAGCACCAGATGTGGGCGGCCCAGTTCTACAAGTTTGACAAACCGCGCCGCTGGATCAACTCGGGCGGGCTGGGAACAATGGGTTTCGGTCTGCCGGCGGCCATGGGGGTGCAGCTGGGCAACCCGGGTGCCACGGTCGCCTGCGTGACCGGCGAGGGCAGCATCCAGATGTGCATACAGGAGCTTTCCACCTGTCTGCAGTACGCGCTGCCGATCAAGGTCGTAAACCTGAACAACCGCTACCTCGGCATGGTGCGTCAATGGCAGGAATTCTTCTACCAGAAGCGTTATGCGATGTCATACATGGAGTCACTGCCGGATTTCGTCAAACTGGCGGAGAGCTACGGTCATGTCGGGATGCAGATCGAGAAGCCGGGAGATGTCGAGGCGGCGTTGCAGGAGGCGATGCAACTCAAGGACCGCCTGGTATTCATGGATTTCATTACCGACCAGACCGAGAATGTTTATCCGATGATCCCGGCCGGCGGCGGCCAGAACGAGATGATACTTGTCTGACATGCGCCATATCATTTCCATATTGATGGAGAACGAGGCCGGTGCGCTGTCACGGGTGGCCGGGCTGTTTTCTGCACGTGGCTACAACATCGAGTCGCTGACAGTGGCGCCGACCGAGGATGCTTCATTGTCACGCATGACACTGGTTACGCGGGGAACGGATGAAATCATCGAGCAGATCACCAAACAGCTCAACAAGCTGATCGACGTGGTCAAGCTGATGGACATGACTGAGGGCCCGCATATCGAGCGCGAGATGATGCTGGTCAAGGTTAGGGCGGCGGGTGATCGGCGCACTGAACTGAAACGCCTTGCGGATATATTTCGCGGTCGCATTATCGACGTCACCGATGTGACCTATACGGTGGAATTGACCGGCACCGGCGACAAGCTGGATGCTTTCCTGCAGGCACTGGAGGCGGGCGATATCGTGGAGGTGGTGCGCTCCGGCGTATCCGGGATTGCGCGCGGCGAGCGCTCGCTGGTCCTCTGATTCATTAACCCGACGTCATATCAGGTGGCGTTGATCACAGGTAATAATGCAGGTACAGGCTATGAATATTTTCTATGACAAAGATGCGGACCTTTCCATTATCCGGGCGCTCAGGGTGTCTATCATCGGTTACGGCTCGCAGGGGCATGCCCATGCCAACAACCTCAAGGAATCAGGCGTCGATGTGACCGTGGGCCTGCGCCAGGGATCGATCTCCGAGGCGAAGGCCAAAAAGTCCGGGATCGCGGTGAAACCGATTGAAGAGGCCGTTGCCGGCGCCGATGTGGTGATGGTGCTGGCGCCGGATGAGCACCAGGCGCGCCTGTACCGTGAACAGATCGCTCCCAATATCAAGCAGGGTGCTGCACTGGCGTTCGCGCACGGTTTCAATATCCATTTCCAGCAGATCGAACCGCGTGCCGACCTGGATGTCATCATGATTGCTCCCAAGGGTCCGGGACACCTGGTGCGTTCCACCTACACACAGGGTGCCGGTGTGCCGTGTCTGATCGCCGTATACCAGGACGCCAGCGGACGCTCCAGGGATATTGCCCTGTCCTATGCCTCCGCCAACGGCGGCGGCCGGGCCGGCATCATCGAAACCAGTTTCCGGGAAGAAACCGAGACCGATCTGTTCGGCGAGCAGGCGGTCCTGTGCGGCGGTGCCACGGCGCTGGTACAGGCCGGTTTCGAAACGCTGGTGGAGGCGGGGTATGCGCCTGAAATGGCCTATTTCGAGTGCCTGCACGAACTGAAACTCATCGTGGATCTGATGTACGAGGGAGGGATCGCCAATATGCGCTACTCCATCTCCAACACGGCTGAATACGGGGACCTGACCCGCGGTCCGCGTATCGTTACCGGCGAGACCAGGCGTGAAATGCGCCGCATCCTGGATGAGATCCAGAATGGCGAGTTTGCGCGTGAATTCATCCTGGAAAACACGGCCGGTGCTGCGACCCTGAAGGCGAAGCGCCGCCTCGGGCGCGAGCATCCCATCGAACTGGTGGGGGAACGGCTGCGTGGCATGATGTCCTGGATCAGCGAAGGGAAAATCGTCGACAGGAATGTCAACTGAATGCGCTTGATGCCGGTCGATCCCGCTGCCTGCGTGCGTCACTGAATGGCTGGAATCCACTTACCCGTTATTGCCCGTGAGGGCGCCGGGCCGTTGCTGGCAACCCTGGCCGCGGCCGTGGTGGTATGGCATTTCATCGGCTGGCCCGCGTCACTGCCGATCTGGGTGCTTGCCCTGCTCGTGGCGTTGATGTTCAGGGATCCGCAACGTGACATACCGGCCATACCCCTGGCCATCGTCAGTCCTGCGGATGGCAAGGTTGTCTCAATTTCCCAGACACGGGACCCGTACCTTGAACGCCCCAGCATCCGCATGACGGTGCAAATGAATCCCTACGGGGTTTTCACCACGCGCAGTCCCGTCGAGGGCAAGGTGCTGGAACCGCCCAATTTGAACGATGACAGCAGTGCGCCGCACGGTGTCTGGCTGCAGACCGATGAGGGTGATGACGTGGTGATAGTCATGGGCAGGGGCAGGCTGCACAATGCACCGCGCTGTTATATCCGCTATGGCGATCGCATCGGGCAGGGTATGCGCTGCGGCTTCATACACCTGGGCGGTCAGGTGGATGTCTACCTGCCGGAGCACAGCCGTCCAAGCGTATCCGAGGGTGACTGGGTGCGCAGTGGCTCGGATGTACTTGCCAGGCTGGTACATACCTGAGATTGCCGGCAGCCTCATCGCATGGACCAGGAAGGACAGGAACAGAGATCGCGCCGCGGTATCTACCTGCTGCCGAACATGATCACGACGGCCGGTCTGTTTGCCGGCTTTTATGCCATCGTTGCAGCGATGAGCGGGCGTTTCGAACCGGCTGCCGTGGCGATCTTTGTCGCCATGGTAATGGACGGCATCGATGGCCGGGTGGCGCGATTGACGAACACCCAGAGCGAGTTCGGTGTCCAGTATGACAGCCTCTCGGACATGATCTGCTTCGGCCTGGCCCCCGCCCTTGTCATGTATGAATGGTCATTGAAGTCGATGCCAAGCGTAGGCTGGGCAAAACTCGGCTGGCTGGCGGCATTTATCTATACGGCCGGGGGTGCACTGCGGCTCGCGCGTTTCAACGCCCAGGTTGCCACAGCCGAGAAAGGCTACTTCAAGGGGTTGCCGAGTCCATCCGGCGCCGGGGTCATGGCCGGTTTCGTGTGGATCGGGGTCGATGTCGGCATCCAAGGCGTGGATGTTGCCTACCTGGCCTTTGTCCTGACAATTGCCGTCGGCCTGTTGATGGTCAGCAACATCCGCTACTACAGTTTCAAGGAATTCGATTTCAAGAACCGTGTTCCATTTACCGTGATACTGCTGGTGGTCATGGTCTATGTGTTTGCTTCCATCGATCCGCCCAAGGTGCTGTTCAGCGGTTTCCTCGTCTATGCACTGTCCGGTATCGCCTATACCGTGGTGAAGATCAGGATGCAGCGCCGTCTCCGGAACCGCACCGAATAACAGTCACCAGCCAGCCAGGCCAGCGGTTGCCGGCCGGACGGGGTGTCGGGCTTGGCATCTCCGCGGATTGTGATATATAGTGGGTATCATGCATTGTAACAACATCACATTCCGTCCCGACCGTCCGGGCGCACCGACGTCCGCTCCGGTCCTGCTGCTGTACCTCCTGCGACTGCTGCCTGCGGGCAGCTGACTCCATGCCTGGCGAGGTAATACGCGCTCAATCAATTAGTTATCCACACCCGGCCGCTTTGCTATGCTGATGTACGGCGGTGCCGGGTCAAACCGGACGGAGTCTGATGATGAGTAACCAGGACAGATTGATAATATTTGACACAACCTTGCGTGATGGCGAACAGAGTCCCGGCGCGTCCATGACCCGGGACGAGAAAGTGCGTATTGCCAGGGCGCTGGAGCGGATGCGCGTGGATGTTATCGAGGCCGGCTTCCCGATAGCCAGTTCGGGCGATTTCGAAGCGGTGCAGGCGGTGGCGCGCGCCATTACCGACAGTACCGTATGCGGCCTGGCGCGGGCGCTGGACAAGGACATCGATCGTGCGGGCGAGGCCCTGAAGCCGGCCGCTTCGGCACGCATTCATACCTTCATTGCGACGTCTCCCATCCACATGAAGCTGAAGCTGCGCATGGAACCGGAGCAGGTTATCGAACAGGCGGTGCATGCCGTCAAACGTGCAAGCCGGTACACGGACAATATTGAATTCTCACCGGAGGATGCGGGCCGGTCGGAGCTGGACTTTTTGTGCCGGGTACTGGAGGCGGTGATCGCCGCCGGTGCCACCACGGTGAATATCCCGGACACGGTGGGTTATAACCTTCCCCACCAGTTCGGTGAGTTGATCGGCAACCTGGTCGAGCGTGTCCCCAACTCGAACAAGGCGGTTTTCTCCGTGCACTGTCACAACGACCTTGGCCTGGCCGTTGGCAACTCGTTGTCCGCCGTGCTCAATGGCGCCCGTCAGGTGGAGTGCACCATTAATGGCCTGGGCGAGCGGGCGGGTAATGCCGCGCTGGAGGAAGTGGTGATGTCGGTGCAGACCCGGCAGGATATTTTCCCCTGTATAACCGGGCTCGATACGACGCAGATCATGACCTGTTCGAGGCTGGTTTCCGGTATTACCGGTTTCACGGTACAGCCCAACAAGGCCATCGTGGGCGCCAATGCCTTTGCACATGAATCGGGTATCCACCAGGATGGCGTACTCAAGAGCCGGGAGACCTACGAAATTATGCGTGCCCAGGACGTTGGCTGGGTGGCCAACCGGATCGTACTCGGCAAGCATTCCGGTCGAAATGCGTTCCGAACCCGTCTGAAGGACCTGGGAATCGAGTTCGAAACTGAAGATGACCTCAACCAGGCCTTTGCGCGCTTCAAGGACCTGGCCGACAAGAAACACGAGATCTTCGATGAAGACCTGCAGGCCATGGTGACGGAATCCGGGCTGGAATCCGGAAATGACTGGCTCAAGCTGGTGGCGATGCGGGTCTGTTCCGAGACCGGCGAGACACCGAATGCCAGCATCACGTTGTGGGTGGATGGCGAGGAAAAACAGGCCGAGTGCTCCGGCAGCGGGCCGGTGGATGCGACGTTCATGGCGATCGAGAAGCTGATCGAAAGCGGCACGGATCTGCAGCTGTATTCGGTCAGCAATATCACCAGTGGAACGGATGCACAGGGAGAAGTAACGGTCAGGCTGCAGCGCAGCGGGCGTATTGTGAACGGCCAGGGTGCGGATACCGATATCGTTATCGCCTCGGCCAAGGCCTACATCAATGCGATTAACAAGATCATCAGGCCGGAAGAGCGTTCCCACCCCCAGCTGGGCGACGTTTGAATCCGGGGCATGGAAACGGCATGAATACTGATTTGCACGCCGCATACCTGAAGGCCATGGGCATTCAGCAATGGGTTGCCCGCGGTGTCGCGGGCGACGCTGAATCGGTCATGCGGGATACGGACAGGGTTGAGGCCCCCGACTGGCAGTCGCTGGAGGCCCGGGTAGCGACATGTACCCGCTGCGTCCTGCACGAGAGTCGCAAGCGGACGGTGTTCGGAACCGGCAGGCGTGATGCCGACTGGCTGGTGATCGGCGAGGCGCCCGGTGCCGAGGAGGACCGGCAGGGAGAACCCTTTGTGGGCAGGGCCGGACAGTTGCTGACCGAGATGCTGCTTGCCATCGGTTTACAACGCACCGATGTCTACATAACCAATATCCTGAAATGCCGCCCGCCGAATAACCGGAACCCGTTGCCGGAGGAAGTCCGCTGCTGCCATGACTATCTTCGGCAACAGATTATGCTGGTCGACCCGGTGCTGATCCTGGGGGTGGGCGGCGTGGCGGCCGGCAACCTGTTGCAGACCGACACACCCGTCGGTCGGTTGCGGGGCCGGGTCCATCGGTATGGAGAGGAGGGAGTCCCCCTGGTCGTGACCTACCATCCCTCCTACCTGCTGCGTTCCCCGCTGGAAAAACGCAAGGTATGGGACGATCTCCAGCTGGCCCTGCGGGTTTACCGCGAGCGTCCGGACAGGTAGTGTATGAACATAACCATGCTAACTGAATGATATGAGCGCTATTCTCAAGGAGCCTGCCCTGGATTTCAGGCCCATGCAGGAGACGGACCTGCCGGAAGTCATTGAAATCGAAAGGCGCAGTTACCCGCACCCGTGGACACAGGTGATATTCAGCGACTGCCTGCAGGCCGGCTACAGCTGCTGGGTCTGCGGGCGGGGGGGCAGCATCGAAGGCTATGGCGTCATCAGCGTGGCGGGGGATGAGTCCCACCTGCTCAATATCTGTGTCCGTCCGGAATCGCAGCAACAGGGTCTCGGGAAAAAGCTGCTGTCCCATTTGATCGCGATTGCGCGCCGCCATAACGCCGAAGTGATCTTCCTGGAGGTTCGTCCCTCCAATGTGGCGGCGCGCCGGTTATACGAAACGGCGGATTTCAACGAACTGGGCAACCGCCGTGACTATTACCCGGCCGGTGAAGGCCGTGAAGACGCGCTGATACTCGCCCGCACCCTGTAAAACCAACGGATTTATAATACACATCGGGTATAATCGCGCATTTCCGGATTGTAGATCCCCCGTTGATCATGAGCAGCCAGCAACAAGAGGCGGCCCGGCGCCGTACATTCGCCATTATCTCCCATCCGGATGCGGGCAAGACCACACTGACGGAGAAACTCCTGCTGTTTGGCGGTGCAATCCAGCTCGCCGGCACTGTCAAGGGACGCAAGGCGGCGCGCCATGCCACTTCCGACTGGATGGCGCTTGAAAAGCAGCGCGGTATTTCCGTGACCTCCTCCGTGATGCAGTTCCCGTATGCCGACGCCATCGTCAATCTGCTGGACACGCCGGGGCATGAGGATTTTTCCGAAGACACCTACCGGACGCTGACGGCCGTGGATTCCGCGCTGATGGTGATCGACTGCGCCAAGGGCGTTGAGGAGCGCACCATCAAGCTGATGGATGTGTGCCGACTGCGCGATACACCCATATACACCTTCATCAACAAGCTGGACCGCGAGGGACGTGATCCGATCGAACTGCTGGACGAGGTGGAGGCGGTCCTGAAGATCCGGTGCGCACCCGTCACCTGGCCGGTGGGCATGGGCAGGCGCTTCAAGGGTATTTATCACCTGCAGAACGATGCGCTGCATTTATACGGGGCGGGTAAAAACGCAGAGCGGCAGGAGGCAAGGATTATCAGGGGTCTGGACAACCCACTGCTCGATGAGGTGCTGGGTGACCAGGCGGCCGAACTGCGGGGTGAAATCGAGCTGGTCAAGGGGGCCAGCCATGAATTCGACCTCGCAGCCTACCAGGATGGTGAGCTGACCCCGGTTTTCTTCGGTTCAGCCATTAACAATTTCGGTGTCAGTGTGCTGCTGGATCACTTCGTGAAAACGGCACCGCCGCCGCTGCCGCGACAAACGGCCACTCGAGAAGTACATCCGGATGAAGAGAGGTTTTCCGGCTTTGTGTTCAAGATCCAGGCAAACATGGATCCGGCGCATCGTGATCGTATTGCGTTTCTGAGGATCTGTTCGGGCAGCTACCGGAAGGGAATGAAGATGCACCATGTTCGAATCGGCCGGGATGTGCAGGTTGCCAATGCCCTAACGTTTATGGCGGCTGACCGCGGGCATGTTGAAGAGGCGTTCCCCGGCGATATTATCGGTTTGCATAATCACGGCACCATACGCATAGGTGACACCTTTACCCAGGGCGAAGATCTCAAATTCACCGGTATTCCGAGTTTCGCCCCGGAACTGTTCAGGCGCGCGGTTCTGAAGGACCCGTTGCGCATGAAGGCCCTGCAGAAGGGGCTGGATCAGTTGTGTGAAGAGGGCGCAACCCAGTTGTTTCGCCCGTTGAAGAACAATGACCTGATACTCGGCGCCGTCGGTATACTCCAGTTTGACGTAGTGGCGCACCGCCTGAAGGATGAATACGGGGTGGACTGCCGGTTCGAGACGGTTGCCGTGGCGACGGCACGCTGGGTCGAATGTCCTGACGATGCAACAGAGCAGCAGTTCCGCGACAGGGCCTATGAATACCTGGCCGAGGACCAGAGCGGTGCGCTGGTCTATATCGCACCGACACGGGTTAACCTGGGGCTCGCCATTGAAAAGTGGCCGGATGTGAAATTCCATGCGACCAGGGAGCATTAAGCAGGATATTCACCGCAGAGACGCGGATGAAAGAATTGATCAGGAAAAGCGGTGGCTGCATTTGCTTAAGGGAGGCAAAGATAAATCGGAAATATATTGCTGCGCAGGCCAATGATAGCGAAAAGGAAAATACAGGTTATTTACAGTCATTTCCGCCTTTCACCTGCAGGGCTGTACGGCTTGCCGGCCATAATCCATGCCGGGAAACAAGGGATTGATTAGAAATCGATCCAGCTGATGATATGATCCTCGAGCCTGTCCACGGGAACGTCTGTTTCATTCACCGTGCGGCCCCGCACCGAGATGCCGGCCTGGTGCACCGTATCCGGGTCACCCGATACCAGGGGGTGCCACCATTCCAGGTCCATTCCATTTGCCAGGCGCCGGTAGGCGCAGGTCTGTGGCAGCCAGTCGAAGGCTGCCGTGTCATTCGGTGAGAGCAACAGGCAGTCTTTTACAAGCGTCCTGCGCGCGGCATAATCACTGCAGCGGCATTCCCGCTCGTCCAGCAGGCGGCAGGCAACGTTGGTGTAAAACAGGAGTCCGGTGTCGACATCCTCGAGTTTGTGCAGGCAGCAGCGGCCGCAGCCATCACACAAGGCCTCCCATTCCTCGTGGTTCATTTTCTCCAGTGATCCGGATTTCCAGAAATCCTGTGTTTTTGTAAGCATTGTCCCAGGTGCAGTGGCTACAGTGATTCCCTATTATCCATGAAACAGCTTCCAGTAATCGAGACCTGGATCAAATGAGTCCGCTGCGTCAGAAATGGGGATGGGTCATGTACGACTGGGCCAATTCCGCGTTTGCCACGACCGTCATGGCCGGATTCTTCCCGGTATTTTTCAAGGAGTACTGGAATGCCGGTCTCGACCCGGTAGAGAGCACCTTCAGGCTGGGTATCGCCAATTCCCTTGCCAGCATCCTCGTTGTCATACTGGCGCCGTTCCTTGGGGCGGTGGCTGATAATCTGTGCCGCCGCAAGGCGATGCTGCTTGCCTTCGCGTTTCTCGGGATGCTGATGACGGCCGGCCTGTATCTGGTCAATGCCGGTAGCTGGCAACTGGCGGCCTGTCTGTATGTATTCGCGCTGATCGGTTTTTCAGGTGCCAATATCTTCTATGATGCCCTGCTGCCATTCGTCGCCCGCAGGACGGAACTGGACAGGGTGTCTGCCCTGGGATTTTCGCTGGGCTATCTGGGAGGCGGCCTGCTGCTGGTTTTGAATGTCGTCATGACCCTGCATCCGGTCTGGTTCGGACTGACTGACAATGCAGCGGCCGTACGCCTGTCGTTTATCACTGTCGCAGCCTGGTGGCTGGTGTTCTCGATTCCGTTGATGGTGCTGGTCGATGAGCCAGACGGCAATGCAGGAAACCTGACGGGAGCGGCACTGCTGGGTGGTTTCAGGAGGGTCTGGAAAACGCTGAATGAGATCAGGCAGCTGCGCAATGTCTGGACATTTCTGATCGCCTACTGGCTCTATATCGATGGCGTGGATACGATCGTGCGCATGGCTGTGGACTACGGCCTCTCGCTCGGTTTTGACCGAAGCAGTCTCATACTTGCCCTCCTGCTGACTCAATTTACCGGGTTTCCCGCCGCTCTGGCGTTTGGCTGGCTGGGTGGCCGCTATGGCCCCAGGACAGGCATTTTTATTGCTTTGCTGATTTATGTGATTGTGACTGTCAGGGCGTCGCTGATGAGTGTACCCATGGAGTTCTACCTGCTCGCGTTCCTTATCGGACTGGCGCAGGGCGGAATCCAGGCACTCAGCCGGTCCCTGTATGCGCGCATGATACCGACAGGACGCTCTGCCGAGTTTTATGGGTTTTACAACATGCTGGGCAAGTTTGCCGCAATTCTGGGGCCGGTCATGGTGGGCTGGATTGGCGTATTAACGCACAGTTCGCGGGTCGGAATCGTGTCCTTGCTGGTCTTGTTTGGCGCAGGCGCGTTGCTGTTGATGAAGGTAAAAATCGGCAGGGAATACGATTGAGAGGTTGTGCCGGGTGCCGTGACAGAACCTAGGAAAATCGAAGCGCTGTTTCCCCCGGTGATGGATTCATGCAGGATTGGCTCGAGAGAGATTCCAGGCCGTATCTTTGTGCCAGTGATTTGATATGGAGCATCAGGTCATTCCAGGAAACCGCCTCGGCTGCTGCGGCATTTTGCAGCTCCTGATATTCATTCCTGCCGAGAAGTCCTCCAAGACGGGCAAGTGCCATGGACAGTATTCTGGACCGGCTGTTTTTGTGATCTGCTTTTTCCAGTGCGGACATGAAGCTGTCGAGGTAGGCGAATTCCGCATCGCCCGGCAGTGGCTCGCGCAGGACGTTCAAAAAACGTGAAAGCTTGTGATGCATATCCGCATGATGCGCCGAGAGTTGCAGTTCATGCGCATCGTGAAACGCACGCATGTGTTCCAGCGAATGGGGGCCGCTTAACAACCGGTGCCAGCGCGCCATCACGAAAACCCGCTCGAGAAAGTTGTCCCTTGTTCCCGGATCGGCAAGCGAGGATTCATCGATGACCGGAAGATAGGGACAGGCTGCCAGTATCTGCCTGGTATATATACCAGAACCAGCAGATGTACCTTTCTCTGTCAGGACCGGCGTATCCTGGAGCCCGCAGCTCGGTGAACGGCTTTTGAAAATATATCCGCAAAGCGTGCCTGCCGCGTATCCCTTGCTCTTTCCAAAATTCACCAGATCCGCAGTCACATCCAGTTCCGGCAAATGGACGCCGACGGCACGTACACCCTGCTCCCGGCTGACCAGCTGGATCGGTGGTCGCGGAACACCCATGCCAACAGCTGTCTCGGGACAGATGGAAATGAAGCGCAGGTGCTGCGAGAGTGTTTCAATAACATAGGCATCGCCCTTGTTGCCGCCATCGTAGCGGACGTCCTCGCCCAGCAGACAGCTGCTAATTCCAAGCGCAGGAGGCTGTTCAGCGTGGGAACCGGGCATGCTTTATCTCGATGTCACCAACAATATGGAATGGTTCTACGTTGCATGTAACCACAATATATTGTGGTTATTATGCACATTCTGCCATGCATATAACTGACAAGAAAAAAACATTATTACAAGGAGATAGAATAAAAACATGTTGACTTGTAGGGTTATTCTGAGATACTCCCGAAATCGATGCAACTAGAGTGACATAAAATTTAGGTGCAGATTAATCGTTTGAATAAATAATCATTAAGAATTTATTAGTTGGAGGCTAGCGCATGAGCAGGAACAATATTCAGCCCCTTACACAATTCTATGACCAGCTTATTACTTCATTTGAGGAGGAGGCGGGTATCATGTGGTGTTATATGAACCCACATCCCCGTCCTTGCTTTACTCCACAACTGCTTAATGATTTAAACAGATTTCTCCAAGCAATAAGAAATAAAATCAGCAGCGATTATCGATCAATGGGCGCATCGAAAATCAAGTATCTTGTATTTGGTTCATACAAACCCGGTGTATTTAGTCTTGGCGGCGACCTCGGCTTATTTACAGAGTCTATAAAAAACTGTGACAGGAAAAGATTAGATGATTACATGCGTCTGAGTATAGATGTTATGTATAGTATATATTCAAACATGGATGTACCAATTACTACTATTTCCCTTATTAGAGGTAATGCATTGGGCGCAGGATTTGAAGGAGCGCTATCATGTGATTACATAATTGCAGAGAAAGGTGTGCAGCTAGGTTTTCCTGAAGTTATTTTTAATATGTTTCCTGGAATGGGTGCTTACAGTTTTCTTGCTCGTAGACTTGATACTTCGCGAGTAGAGAAAATGATTCTTAGTGGACGTATATATACATCTTCTGAGTTATACGAAATGGGTCTGATAGACGTTGTTGCAACAGATGATGAAGGTCTTTCAGAGGTTACAAAATTTATTCATAAGTTGGAAAGGTCTCAAAATACCAGAAAAGCAATACTCAAAGTGCGTAATAGGATTAGTCCAGTGACATTTGAGGAATTGCTAGATGTTGGTGAAATATGGGTTGAATGTGCGATGTCGCTCTCTGAGAAAGAGCTAAAAGTAATGGAAAGACTGGTTAGATCTCAAGATAAAATGGCAAAAACATTACTAAATTCAGTCGAATCTCAAATTGATGCTTCTAAGGTATGCAGTTAGAAGGTCGAGAATTAAGGAGCTTAACGAGTTTCCGAGTAGTGGTCGAGCCTGTAAATAATTCTGTGCAACTGCCCGGTTACCTGTCTATGGCATACGTTCGTGAAAGATTCAGATTTAGGCTAATTCGTTAACGTGCCATAAGAGTTGTGCATGACCTCTATACCATTTGCTAACTTAAGTAATGCTTTCTCAGCTTCCCTAAATAGCTCGTTTGTAGTTTTTAAATTAGCTACATAGTTGATATTACGATTGTCAGAGTTAAGGGTGATCTTACAGTGACTATGGAGTTTCTTTGCGCCAATGCTTCCTGCGCTACCCTTTAACGCATGTATGGCTTCTAGATATGCATTTATATCATTGCTGAGTAAAGTATTTTCCATTTCAGAAAGTAGTTTATGACCATCATTCAAAAAAACAGTTATTATTTCATTAAGAAAATCAGGATTTACAGACAGGTCAATTAGACTCTCTATTACTTCGCTATCGATTATTTGGGCTGACATGCTATCATTTTCCTTATCAGCACATGAATTTGATGATTGCCTTTCATCAGTCTCAGATCTGATTACCATTTTATTGCCACATAGAGAATTAATTGTTGCTAATAACTTGCTCGCGACTATGGGTTTGGTCAAGTAGGCATCTATATTAGCATCTTCACATTCCCGTTTCGCTTCTGTAGTGGCATTAGCTGTAAGAATAATAATTGGTGTAGCGTCTCTATCAGTAGTGGAGTAATGGTATATCTTGGAGGCCTCGATGCCTCCCATTACAGGCATTTGCATGTCCATTATGATTAAATCAAAGTGATTTGATTCTAGGCTGTCTAAAGCAAGTTTTCCATTTTCTACAAGATGGCATGTGTGTCCAGCCCGTTCAAGAATTTTTGAAATAACAAGGCGGTTCGTTGGATTATCCTCAGCAACCAGAACTTTCAAATTAGATGCATTAGGATTTGCAGTATTTGTCTGGTCAAATATATTTGTATACTTACTGCTAATTAAACTATCTATAGATACGGCATGAAGCACATTTAGCAGTGATGTTTCACTAAAAGGTTCTGGTAATTCTCCGGCGTATAGTTCTTCATCCATCTCCATAGTAGGTAAGGAGTTTCCCCTTATGAGTATCGTATCTATTTCCGATAAGTTCGAGTTAGTCGGAAATGTGATATTAGAATCAGCTTGCTTTGTATGCAGCAGGTATTCATCTAATAAAATAGTAGTGATCGGGGTGGTGTTGCTCATTTCCATGATTATTTCATAGGCGGAACTTAAGCTATTTGAATGAGTATATTTAATATTCCACTTTGATAATGCGCAATTTATTGTCTGCATATGTCGGTTCGAAATGATTAATATGTGAAGCCTGCGGTAATCTACATTACTTGATGGATATTCAACCATGTTTTTTTCAAACGGTATCTGGAACCAGAATGTGCTACCAATATCAATAACACTATGGACGCCAATTACACCACCCATTAATTCTACAATTTGCTTCGAGATGGTTGTTCCTAACCCAGTACCGCCATACTTTCGTGTGGTCGAATTATCAGCTTGAGTAAAGCTATCAAAAATAGAATTTTGTGTTTCGATCGGTATCCCAATACCGCTATCAATTACTTCAAAACTTAATTTGGCGTTTTCATCATTCTCCGCTATTGTGGTAACTCTAAGTTCCACCTTTCCTTTGTCGGTGAATTTAATGGCATTGCCGATAAGATTTATGAGGACTTGCCTTAAATGGTGGGGATCTCCAACCAGGTTAAACGGTGTTGATGGAGATATATTTGAGATTAGTTTTAAACCCTTTGCATCAGCCTGAACCCGCAACATCCTTATCGTTTTGCTTATAAGTTCATGCAAGTCAAAATTTGTTTCCTCGATGGTGAATCGACCCGCCTCAATTTTTGATATATCTAGTATGTCTTCAATTAGTGATAAAAGCGTATGTGCAGATGACTGTATTGTGTCAGTGAGTTCCCCTTGTTCTTTTGTTAGCCGAGTGGCTGCAAGTAAATCGCTCATACCAATAACACCATTTAATGGTGTGCGTATCTCGTGGCTCATATTTGCCAGAAATTGGCTTTTCGACTTATTTGCTTCTTCTGCGTCAGCTTTAGCTTTAGTGAGCTTATTTAGTAATGAAGAATAGAAGAGAGGTAACACAATAAGACCGAATAATAAGCCAAGCCCTGTAGTCCGTTGTTCTATCCAATAATCATTTGTTAGTAGGACAATAGTAAACCCGGAGGCGCCGAGTATTGTGCCAGCTAAAAGATATAATTGCCCATACCGCATACCATATCCGACCATTACCCATAAATATACGGAAAAGCATGGTGTCGCAGATGGGCCACCAAGGTATAACCCATAGGTTAGTACCAGCAAGTCACTAACTAGTGTGTAAATGCGTCTGATATGCGAATCATCGGAGTGCCAGATAAAAGAAAAAAGCGTAATAATGCTGCTTAACATGTAAAGACTAACAAGCACCATAACAGGATGTGTTAGGCCGCTTGTTGTTGCTAGTGCTTCGTAATGAATTATAAAATATATAAAAAATGGAGTTAATAGAACTACTCTTATTATCGCTTGTTGATTCTCGCTGGATAACTCAGTCTTTTCCTCACTATCATGTTTAGCACGCAAGCTAGCACGTGATAAGTAAGAAATAAATTTATTAAGAACTACCATTGCATATAGGCGTGATTAACGATTTCTGACTGCCGGCATATCAGGGAGCATGCCCTGTATCTTTGCGATTTTGTCGAGTTGTGCCTTGAATGCATCTACGCATTCAGGATCAAAATGTTTTCCACGATTGTTTTCCATATATTCGACAGCTGCCTGCATTGACCAGGCATTTTTGTAAGGCCGATCCGAGACCAGGGCATCATAGACATCGGCGACTGCAACAATTCTGGCTTCGATTGGAATTTCATGGCCGATCTTTCCATAGGGATATCCGGAACCATCGAATTTCTCATGATGCCCAAGTGCGATAACGCCACCCATCTGGAGAAATTTCGAGGGGCTGTCTTTCAGGATCTCATATCCGATCAGGGTGTGAGTCTTCATTATCTCGAACTCTTCCTTGGTAAGTTTTCCCGGTTTCAGCAGAATGTCATCCCTGATACCGATTTTTCCGATATCATGCATGGGTGCCGACATTTCGATAACATCGGCTTCCTGATCCTGGAAACCAAGCTGTTCGGCGATGATCCGGGAATACTTGGACATACGGATGACGTGATTACCGGTCTCTTCGTCACGGTATTCACCCGCCCTTGCAAGACGCAGCAGTGTTTCACGCTCGCGGAGGCGTATTTCACTGGTAGCTTCAGCCACCCTGCGTTCCAGCCAGCGGGACCTGTCACTGATGATCTTGTATTGCTGGTATTGAGTCAGCAGGTTACGGCAGCGTGCGCGGCATTCGTGGTGGTCTACGGGTTTCATGAGAAAATCGGTCGCACCCACCTCCAGTGCCTCGTAACGAACATTACGGTCTTCAATCGAGGTCACCATGATGACCGGTACATGAGCTCGTGTCGGATCGTTGCGAAACCTGCGAATAAATTCGATGCCATTCATTTCCGGCATTTTGTAGTCGGTGAGCACCAGCTCTACCGGCGTCCTGAGGCACCAATCCAGGGCCTCGACAGGATCGGCGAAGGCCTTGACATCATGGGTCGATTCAATGGTACTCACCAGCTGCTGCAGGATGTGCCGACTGGTCAGCTGATCGTCAACAACGACAATAGTGGTCATGTTTGATATCTCTGTTGGACCGGGATAATCCTTGGCAGCTTGCCAGGGAATTTTTTCCGGATATGTCCATATAGCCAGCGCATCTGTGATAAATATCACATAACATGCTGAATATATTAAAAATAAACAGCCATGGTTTCACACAAGGAGTTATCGGCATCCGACGGAATTCCTTAAGCCAATCAGTAGCCTGTAGTAAATAGCGGGTTGGTTGCCATAGCCGCCATGGCCGGTAAAATACCGGATCCGGGGAAAGCAGGTGAAGCATGAAATCCACTGACAATGAAGAGTCGAAACCGCCATCGCTGCTCAGTGTCCTGGGCAGCGTCATGGCAAGCATGTTCGGTGTGCAGAGCAGCCGTAAGCGCGAAAAGGATTTTGTGCACGGCAAAGCGTGGCACTACATCATTATCGGCTTGATGGTGACGGTGGTATTCGTGCTGACGCTGTGGGCTGTCGTCAGCATCGTGATGAAGTTGGCAGGGTTGTAGCTACAGCGACAGAATTTTCAATTTCTGTTCCCGGAGATTGCCGATCGCGGTTTTCAGCCCGCTGACACGGGAACGCTCTTTCTCGACAACGGCGGCAGGTGCCTTGTTGACGAAACTGCTGTTGGAGAGTTTTTTTTCAGCGCGATCAAGTTCTTCTGTTCTCTTGTCCAGCTCCCTGGCCAGCCTGGCAAGTTCGGATTCCTTGTCGATGAGTCCGGCAAGTGGTATCAGCAGCTTCATCTCCCCCACCAGGGCGGTTGAAGCCTCCGGTGCGGCATCGCCCGCATCAAGCCAGGTAACATTCTCAACACGCCCGACGCTAACCAGGTAGTGCAGGCTGTTTTCCAGTCGCAGCCTGTCCGTTGCAGAACCGTCCTGCAGCATGACAGGAAGCGGCTTGCGGGGATCGATGTTCATGCCGCTGCGAATCTTGCGTACCCCGATGATAAAGGCCTTGATCCACCCGATCACCTCCATGGACGGCTGGTCGATTCGGTCGATGTCTGCAACAGGGTATGGCTGCAGCATGATGGTTGCGCCGGATACTCCCGCAAGCGGGGCCATCCGCTGCCATATTTCCTCGCTGATAAAGGGTGTCAGCGGGTGAATCAGGCGTAGTACGGTCTCCATTACCTGTACCAGCGTTTTCCTTGTTCCGCGCAGTGCGGCCTCGCTGCTTTCCGGATTCGTCAACACTGATTTCGACAGTTCGAGATACCAGTCACAATATTCGTCCCAGATGAAGGTATACAGGGTTTGTGCGGCCAGGTCGAAGCGGTAGTTGCTGATGGACTCGTTCACTTCATGAGACGTTTGTTGCAGCAGCGATATGATCCAGCAGTCCGCATCGTTCAGTGCGGTCTCGCCACCATCCTGACCGCAGTCCCGGCCCTCCGTGTTCATCAATACATAGCGGGCCGCATTCCACAGCTTGTTGCAGAAATTCCGGTAACCCTCGATGCGGCCCAGGTCAAAGTTGATGTCGCGGCCGGTAGACGCGAGGGCGGCGAATGTAAAGCGCAACGCATCCGTTCCGAATGCCGGTATGCCGTTCGGGAAATCCTTGCGGGTAAGCTGCTCGATCCTGTCAGCCATCTGCGGCTGCATCAGTCCGCTGCGTCGCTTGGCAACCAGCGTTTCGAGTTCGATGCCGTCAATCAGGTCAATCGGGTCCAGGACATTGCCCTTGGACTTGGACATCTTCTGTCCATGGGCGTCTCGGACCAGCCCGTGTATATAGACTTCACGGAAAGGCACGTCGCCCATGAACCGGAGTCCCATCATGATCATGCGTGCCACCCAGAAAAAGATGATGTCGAAACCTGTGACCAGCACGCTGGTCGGGTAGAAGGTTTTGACGTCGGTATCGCTTTCCGGCCATCCCAGCGTACTGAACGGCCACAGTGCCGAGGAGAACCAGGTGTCCAGCACATCCTCGTCACGGCTCAGCGCGACGCCGTCATCCAGGCCGTATTTTTCGCGCACCTCGGGCTCCGAGCGCGCGACATAGACATTGCCGGAGGCGTCATACCATGCCGGGATACGGTGGCCCCACCAGATCTGCCTGGAAATACACCAGTCCTGGATATTGCGCATCCATTCGAAATAGGTATTTTTCCAGTTGTCCGGCACGAACCGGATGCGGCCGTCCTCGACAGCCCTGATGGCGGGTTCGGCGAGTGGGCCGATTTTCACATACCACTGGTCGGTCAGGTAGGGTTCGACCACGCTGCCGGAGCGGTCACCGCGCGGCACCATCAGCCTGTGGTCCTCGACTTTTTCCAGCAGCCCCTGTTCATCCAGATCGGCCACGATCTGCCGGCGCGCCTCGTAACGGTCCATGCCACGATACTTGACCGGTGCGTTCTCGTTGATGCTGGCGTCCACGGTAAGGATATTGATCATCGCCAGGCCGTGCCGCATGCCCATCTCGTAATCGTTGAAGTCATGGGCGGGGGTGATCTTGACACAGCCGGATCCGAATTCCGGATCCACATAGTCATCGGCAATGACGGGAATTTCACGGTCCGTCAATGGCAGACGGACGGTTTTACCCACCAGTCGGCGGTAGCGTTCGTCATCAGGATGTACGGCTACGGCGGTATCGCCAAGCATGGTTTCCGGGCGGGTTGTGGCGACCACGACATGGCCTGATCCGTCGGAAAGGGGGTAGCGCATATGCCAGAGATGACCGGCTTCCTCCTCGGAGACCACTTCCAGATCGGACACTGCGGTATGCAGTACCGGGTCCCAGTTCACCAGGCGTTTGCCGCGATAGACCAGGCCGTCTTCATACAGGCGAACGAAGGTCTCCCTGACGGCCGCGGACAGGCCCTTGTCCATGGTGAAGCGTTCCCTGCTCCAGTCCACTGACGAACCCATGCGTCGCAATTGCCGGGTTATGGTACCGCCGGATTCGTGTTTCCATTCCCAGATGCGTTCGATGAAGGCCTCGCGCCCCAGGTCATGCCGGGTCACAGCCTCGTTGCCGAGCTGCCGTTCGACCACCATTTGGGTTGCGATACCCGCATGGTCGGTGCCTGGCTGCCACAACGTATTGTCACCCCGCATCCGGTGGTAGCGAATGAGTGCATCCATCAGTGTGTCCTGGAAGGCATGGCCCATGTGCAGGCTGCCGGTGACATTCGGGGGCGGGATCATGATGCAGTAAGGCGCGCCCGTGCGGGAGGGCGCGAAGTAGCCTGCCTGCTCCCAGGTCTCGTACCAGCGCTGCTCGATTGTCTGCGGGTTGTAGGTCTTGTCCATTCGGAAGGTCTGCCTGAATCTGCAAGTCAGAGCGGCCAGAGTCGGGAATTATACCCAAACCGAGCCTGCCGGATTCAGGTAATCGTGGTGAGCCTAATGGGAGGGCGGGCACAAATAATAATGATTTTCAGGCGCATGGCGGGTCTGTACAACGAGCACTCGGGAACATACTGGCCGCTCTCCCACCTGGAGAGCAGATTAATCCTGGTTCCGGCAGGTTTCGTGTAAATCAGGGTTTGCCACTTTCCTCGCGCTTCGTTCTGGTAATGAGATCGGGCAGGGCCGCCTCGAGTCGTTGCTGGATGTCCTCGTAGGATTCGGATCCACTGTGGTCCAGATCCTGCTTGATGGCCTGTTCGATTACCGGCCGCAGCATGTTTTCGACCTGCCGGCGGGCATTTCGGGTCAGTACGTCTGCCACTTTGTCCAGCTGCCGCTGGAAGGATTCGGATTCCAGTAGCGTGTCGATGATCTCTGTCGTCGACATGCCTCCCAGCGGCGTTTCCTTGGCCGGTGCGCGCCGCCGCGTCGCCTTCCCGTTCTGCACAATATCCGTCAGGATCGGGATGCCCTGTTCATCCAGTGGCATGCCCTTGTTTTCAGCCATCATATTTTGTGTGTATTCAGGGTATAACCACGGTCCCGGTAAAATCCGTAACGCCCCCTGGCGGCGGCCCGCCAGGTTTCGTCTCCGCTGACCACTTCCACGACCCGCCTGAAGCGGCTGAAAAACGCCGGGATGTCGGCTGCGAGATTGAGCAGGACATCACTGGGGCCGTCGGGTTCGGCCGCACAACCCAGCAGGACCGGTTCTGCCTGGTCTTCCCCGGCATTATATACCGAGTGAGGCAGAAAGCTGCCGGCGCGAAAGCTCCAGAGCAGGTCATCCATTTGTCTGAGTTGCTGGTCCGATGCGGTGTTGATAAAGATGCTGTGACCCTGTTTCACGGCCTTCTCGGCCAGCCGGCAGGCGAACAGCGGACCTGCAGCCGGTGAGCTATCCTTGAGCACATAAAAATCGACCTGCGTCATTGCCTGCCGCACCGGTCCAGCAGGTATTGCGTCAACAGAGAAACCGGGCGTCCGGTTGCGCCTTTTTCCTTGCCCTGTTTCCATGCCACGCCCGCAATATCCAGGTGTGCCCAGTGGTAGTCATTCGCAAAACGCGACAGGAAGCAGGCCGCCGTGATAGTGCCCGCCTCGCGTCCGCCGATATTGGCCATATCGGCAAAATTGCTGTCAAGCTGTTGCTGATAATCCTCCCACAGTGGCAGGCGCCAGGCACGGTCGCCCGCAGTCTCACCGGCAGCCAGCAGCGCGCCCGCCAGTTCATCGTCATTGCTCAGCAATCCGGTTGCATGGCTGCCCAGGGCGATTACGCAGGCACCAGTCAGGGTGGCGATGTCTATCACGACGGCGGGATCAAATTTCCTGCAATAGGTCAGGGCGTCACACAGGATCAGCCGGCCCTCGGCATCGGTGTTGAGAATTTCGATGGTCTGGCCCGACATGCTGGTTACGATATCCCCCGGCTTGCTGGCGTTGCCATCCGGCAGGTTTTCACACGTGGGGATCACACCCACGACATTCAGCGGGAGGTCCATCCCGGCAATCGCCCTCATGGAGCCGAGGACGCTGGCGGCCCCGCACATGTCGAACTTCATCTCATCCATGCTGGCTGACGGCTTGATGGAGATACCGCCCGAGTCAAACGTGATACCCTTGCCGACCAGGACAACCGGTTTGTCACCTTTGCCGCCTCCGCTGTATTGCATGCTGATCAGTCTGGCCGGCTCACGGCTGCCGCGCGCTACCGACAGCAGCGCGCCCATGCCAAGTTTTTTCATGCCGGCCTCGTCCATGATACTGATCCGCAGCTTGCTGTATTCCCTGCCCAGGGCACGCGCCCGGCTGGCGAGATAGGTTGGCGTGCAGACGTTACCCGGCAGGTTGCCCAGTGTACGCGCCAGTTCAATGCCGGCCGCGATGGCTTCACCATCCGCAAGCGCCCTGCGTGCCTTACTGATATCATCCCTGTTGACGGCAATGCCCAGGCGGCGCAGCGGGCGAGGCGGCTTGTCTTTTTTGCTTTTCAGCTCCCCGGCGTAGAACACCGCATGTTCACTGGCTGCCGCGATGTTGCGTACCTTGTGGTAAAGGTCGCTGTCACTGACTTCCAGTTCCGCCAGGTAGCTGATCGCATCGGTTGCGCCGGACATCTCGACGCTCATGGCGGCACTGGCGACGGCCCTGGAAAAAGCGGCGGCATCGAATTTGTCCGACTTACCGCAGCCAACCAGCAATACACGCTCGCAGGCTGCACCTTGCGGGTAGTGGGCCATGAGGGTCTGACCGCAGTCCCCGTCCATTTCACCATCCTTCAATAGCCTGGTGAGCAGTCCCCGCGCCTTCTTGTCGAAGCGGCCTGCCGCCGCTGACAGCCTGCGGCGTTCGAAGACGCCCAGGATGATGCAGCCTGTCTTTATGCTTGCCGGATGCTCGTGCTTGATAGTGAATTTCATGCAGTGTTCCTCAACGGGCTGTGCTCTTCATTGCAGTCTGCCGGCCTCGTGGTATACGGTAGCCGCGTACCGGAAGTCCGGATATCGGTTTGACTGTGGGAGTTTACTGGAAGCAGGCCTGATTTTCATGTTGTCGCCGGGATTTACATATGCTGCGCATCTTTGACCGTTACCTGTTGAAGGAAGTTATACAGGGCTGGCTGGCCGTGACCATCGTACTGTGGCTGATTCTCGTCAGTAACCGGATGGTGCGCTATCTGGCGGAAGCAGCGACGGGCGAGATTCCGGGAAGTGTGGTGTTCAAGCTGGTGGGTCTCAAGATGATCTGGTACTTCGGCCACGTCGTCCCGTTTGCCCTGGCGCTGGGTGTCGTGCTCGGACTGGGTCGCCTCTACCGCGATAATGAAATGCCGGTGATGTCGGCCTGCGGTGTCGGACCCTGGGATATCTACAAGCCGTTACTGGGCTTTGGTGTCATTGTTGCCGTCGGGCTGGGTTGGCTGGCGCTCTATGTCAATCCCGCGCTCGAGGGAATGAGCGAAGCACTCAAGCTGGAGGCCAGCCGACAGGCCGAGATGATGGCCGTGGGGGCGGGGCGCTTCAATGAAATCAGGAACGGGCGCCTGACTTTCTATACCGAGCGTCTTTCGAAAGACAGACTTTCGATGGGAAATGTTTTTATTGTCGTAAAGGGTAACAGGAAGCGTGGCAAACTGCCGCAACTGCTGACGTCACAATCGGCCTATCGGGTCCAGGACGAGATTTCCGGCAATGATTACCTGGTACTGGTGGATGGTTATCGCTATGAGGGTGTGGCCGGTCAGGCCGACTACAAGATCATGCAGTTTGACGAATACGGTATACGGATCGAGCTGCCGGGGAAGACCATGCCCGGCGAGACAACCGGTTCCACGCCATCGGCAAGCCTGTTGGCGTCCAGCGACCCCGGGGATTCCGCGGAACTCCAATGGCGGCTGGCCATGCCCGTGTCAGTGATGGTGCTGCTGTTCCTCGCTGTACCCTTGTGCAAGTCGACGCCGCGAGAAGGTCGCTTTGGTCGTCTCGTAGTGGCCATCCTGCTGTTCGTGATTTACTACAACCTGCTCGGCACGGCCAAGGTGTGGGTCGAGCAGGGTACGGTTCCCGTCCAGGTGGGTCTGTGGTGGGTGCCGGTGCTGCCGGTAATGCTGGGCTTTGCGTTTCTGTATCGCGATCGGCTGGTTTGCCGTCTCCGGCGGCGGCCATGAAAATCCTCGACCGCTACATTGCGCAGGTTGTTGCGACCGGGACCGGTATTGCGCTGCTGGTGGTCGTTGGTCTGGATGCGTTTTTCATGGTAATCGGCGAGATCGAGGCCGTGGGTAAAGGCAGCTATACCATGGGGAAAATGCTGCTATACATCGTGTTGACCTTACCACACGGCGTGTATGAACTGTTTCCCATGGCGACGTTGCTGGGCAGTCTGATGGGAATGGGCGCGCTGGCGGCCAACAGCGAGCTGATTGCCATGCGCGCCAGCGGATTGTCCGTCTGGCGTATCGAGCGTTCGGTCCTGCAGGTCGGTGTGTTCCTGCTGCTGGGTGTGGCCGTTGTCGGGGAGGTGGTTGCGCCGGCGGCCGAGCAAATCGGCCAGCAGCTGCGACTGTCGGCAACCAACGCGACGGTCAGCTTTCTCGGCAGCCACGGTCTGTGGGTGCGTGATGGCAATTTCTATATCAATGCAGGAAATGTCCTTGCTGAGGATGAGCTCGCCAATGTCAGTGTGTACGAGCTGGATGAGCAGCGTCGGTTGAGCACGATCACATATGCTACGAAGGCTCACTACGCCGACGGGCAATGGGAGCTGAGCAATCTGCGCCAGACACGCTTCAAGGGGGCCGCTGTAAAAACCAGTCGGCACAAGAAACGCATCTGGGAATCCCTGTTGACTCCCGACCTGCTGAGTATTGTGGCGCTCAAGCCACAAACCATGTCTGTGCGGGATATCAACCAGTTCTCCCGCTACCTTGAAGACAACGGACTTGATTCGCGGCAGTATCGCTACGCCTTCTGGGGACGGTTGATGATGCCGCTATCGGCGCTGGTAATGCTGTTCATTTCCGTGCCGTTCGTGTTTGGCGGAATGCGTTCGGTCAGCGCCGGGTTGCGCCTGTTTCTCGGCATTCTGGTGGGATTCGGATTTTACCTGACCAGCCAGGTCATGACCCAGGTGGGGCAGGTGTACGGACTGCATCCCCTCGTGGCTGTCGCGATACCGAGCCTGGTGTTTATCGCGGCCGGGGTGTATGCCGTGCGGCGAATATAACCGGGGAATACAGCAAGTAAATCTGGTGCACCGCAGAGACGCAGAGAACACAGGGAAAGACAATATATCACCGCAAAGGCGTCTACGCGCAAGGAAGTCAACACTACAGCGACAGGCAATGCCTTCCTGTGTTTCGTTATTCCGTGTTATTCGGCGGCGGTTCATTTTACGGTTTTCTCCACGACCCCGGCGTCTCTGCGGTGAATTAGCTACTTCGGCAATCGCACGACGACCGACTCGGAGAAGCGGTCATACAGGGTCATCCGGTTCCGGTCCACGAGCAGCCACAGAAAGCCGAGTCCGCCCAGCACCAGAGACGGGATGGCCAGCAGAAAACGCAGCAGGGCCTGCCACAGGGTGATCGGTCTTCCATCCAGCCGCTGCACCCGCAGCCCCCACGCACGCATACCCAGGGTCTGCCCGCCATGGGTCCAGAACCAGGCAAAGAATGCGAACCAGATCATGAACAGATAGGTCCGGAAGAACGGGTTGTGGTGGTGCAGGGTGCCCCGGGTAAGCAGCATGGCCAGTACCGTGGCGAACAACAGCACGGACAGCAACAGCAGCGCGTCATAGAACATGGCGATGAGGCGTCGGAACAGTCCGGCCTTCTCGAAGCCCGTGGCTTGTATGGTTTGATTCATCGATCGGGAAGGATATGGCGCTCCCTAGGGGGCTCGAACCCCTGTTACCGGCGTGAGAGGCCGGTGTCCTGACCACTAGACGAAGGGAGCCGCAGCTGGCCGGCCATACACTGGCCTGGAAGCGGTGGTATTATACGCCCTGTCTTTTCATCCACAAGCAGCAACAGTGACCAACGCAGGACGCAACCAAATCCACAGCGACCCCATCATCTTTCCCAGATCAGAGCACTCGATTTCCCGGGGCAATATCAGCTCCAATGCGCTGAAGGTGTTGTACCGCCTGAAAGATTCGGGCTACCAGGCCCATCTGGTTGGCGGCGGTGTGCGCGATCTGCTGCTCGGGCGCGAGCCGAAGGATTTCGATATTGCGACCGATGCGCGCCCGGAGGATGTACGTCGCCTGTTCCGTAATTGCCGGCTGATCGGCCGCCGCTTCCGTCTCGCGCATGTGATGTTCGGCCGGGAGGTCATTGAAGTGGCGACATTCCGCGCATTGCACGCGGAGGATGAAGCGGGCGGCGGGGAGCGCCATGTGGATGCGGAGGGGCGCATTGTCCGCGACAATGTCTACGGCAGCCTGGAAGAAGATGCCTTTCGGCGTGACTTCACCGTCAACGCCCTTTACTACAACATCGCCGATTTTACGGTGATCGATCATGTCAATGGCGTGGAGGACGTCAACTCGGGCCTGCTGCGCCTGATCGGCGATCCCGTCACGCGTTATCGCGAGGACCCGGTGCGCATGCTGCGGGCGATCCGGTTTACCACCAAGCTGGGTTTTCGTATCGAAGCGGCCACCGAAAAGCCCCTCCGGGAACTGGCGCCGCTGCTGGCCGACATTCCGCCGGCGCGACTGTTCGATGAAATGCTCAAACTCTTCATGGACGGCAACGCACTGGCGAATTTCGAGGCCCTGCGGCATTACGACCTGTTTGGCCAGCTGTTCCCGTTAACCGAACAATCCCTGACACATGAGCAGGATCATTTTCCGCTCACCCTGATCATCCGTGGCATGGAGAACACCGATAGCCGCGTTGCCCGGGGAATGCCGGTTACACCCGCCTTCCTGCTGGCCGTGTTCCTCTGGCAGCCGGTACGCGAGCGGGCCGCACAGCTGGAAGCCGGGGGCCAGCATCCGGCACAGGCCCTGCAGCATGCCGGTGGGCAGATTATCGCCGAGCAGGCCGCCGTCATGGCCACGCCGCGCCGTTACTCCCTGCCCATGCGCGAGATCTGGATGTTACAGTTACGTCTCGAGTCCGCGGGGGGGCGCCGCAGCCTGCGGGTGCTGGGTCATCCGCGCTTCCGGGCCGCCTATGACTTCCTGCTGCTGCGCTGCGCGGCAGGCGAGGTCCCGGCGGAAGCGGGGCAATGGTGGACGGATTTTCAGGAAATGCAGCCTGAAATACGCGAACAGGAAGTCACCACGACGCGCCCGGGCAAGCGCCGGCGCAGACCGCGGCGCCGTTCCGGGGGGGGCAGCGGATGACTGTACGAGCCTACATCGGTATTGGAAGCAACCTGGATGACCCCATCGCCCGGGTCAAGGAGGCATTTGCCGAAATCGAGATGCTGCCCGACTCGATCCTGCAGGCAAAATCCAGCCTGTACGGCAGCAAACCCATGGGGCCCGCGGACCAGCCCGACTATGTCAACGCCGTCGCGGCCATCGACACCCTGCTGTCGGCAGGGGATTTGCACGCGGCACTGACGCAGATCGAGGACCTGCAGGGGCGTGATCGCGACACCGACAAATGGGGACCGCGTATCCTGGACCTGGACCTGCTGCTCTACGGGAGGAAGATCATCGACGAACCCGGGCTGACGGTGCCGCATCCCGGCATGCACGAGCGTGACTTCGTGATCATCCCGCTGGCGGAAGTCGCCGGCAATATGAGCATCCCGGGCCACGGGCTGTTAAGCAGTCTCATCAACCAGTGCGAAAACCATTCGGTGAAGAAGCTGGTGACCGGTTAATGTTACGCGAACGTCCCGGTTATCTCGTTGTCGAGGGGCCGATCGGGGTCGGCAAGACCAGTCTGGCACGCCGGCTGGCCGATACCTTCGAAACCGACCTGTTGCTGGAAGGGGCCGCCGAGAATCCGTTCCTGGAACGTTTTTATGAGGACCCGCGCCGCGGGGCACTGCCGGCCCAGCTGTTCTTCCTGTTTCAGCGGGCCAGGCAGATGGAGGCAATGCGCCAGGCCGATATGTTTCAACCGGTACGGGTGGCGGATTTCCTGATGGAGAAGGACCGCCTGTTTGCCGAACTGACACTGGACGCGGAGGAGCTGAAACTCTACGAACAGGTCTACGACCATGTCACGATCGATGCGCCGGTACCGGACCTGGTGATCTATCTGCAGGCGCCGGAAGACGTGCTGCTGAAGCGCATCGCCCGGCGCGGCATCAAATACGAGCGCCGGATCGATGCCGGTTACCTGCGCCGGATTTCCGAAGCCTACGCGCGCCTGTTCCTCAATTACGATGCGGCACCGCTGCTGATCGTGAATGCCGCCAGCATCGACCTCGTGGACAATGAGCGCGATTACGAGGCCCTGCTGGAGCAGATCCACCTGACCCGCACCGGCAGGAATTACTTCAATCCCATGGCGGCGGTGATCTGATGACAGCTCCGGGGAGCCCCGCGCCCGTTACCCTCGCCACTCTGCAGCGGATGAAGCGGGAAGGTGAGAAAATCGCCTGCCTGACCTGCTACGACGCCGGTTTCACACGGGTACTGGAGCGGGCCGGGCTGGACATGTTCATCATCGGCGACTCCCTGGGCATGGTGCTGATGGGCCATGAGTCGACCCTGCCCGTCACCATGGACGACATGGTGCATCACGCCGCCAGCGTGGCCCGGGTCGGACGCCATGCCTGGCGCGTGGTGGATATGCCGTACCGGAGTTATGAAACCCCCGGGCAGGCACTGGAAAACGCCCGGCGCCTCCTCGAGATGGGCGGGGCGCACATGGTCAAGCTCGAGGGCGGCACCGACATGGTGCCAATAGTGGAATACCTCACCGGCAATGCCATCCCGTGCTGCGGCCATATCGGGTTGCTGCCCCAGTCCGTGGAAAAGTACGGCGGTTACAAGGTCCAGGGACGTGATGAGCAGGCTGCCCGTGCCATCCTGGAAGATGCGCGGGCGCTGCAGACAGCCGGGGTCGGCATGCTGGTGATGGAATGCATTCCCTCGGCGCTGGCGGCGGAAATCACGGCGGCCGTCAGTGTGCCCACCATCGGCATCGGCGCCGGCCCGGCCTGTGACGGCCAGGTGCTGGTGCTCTACGATATGCTGGGCATCACCCACCAGAAGAATCCCCGCTTCGTCAAGGACTTCCTGCAGGAAAGCGGCACCATCCCGGGCGCCGTCAGCGCCTACATCGCGGCTGTGAAAACGGGTGCCTATCCGGCGCCCGAACACGAGTACTGATTGCGCCGATGGAAATCGCCGGCAGCACGGAGGGATTGCGGGCCGTCGTCAGGAAATTGCACACGCCCGATGTCCGCCTCGCCTTCGTGCCGACCATGGGGAACCTGCATGCCGGTCACTTGCAGCTGGTGCGCCATGCCAGAAGCATCGCCGACCGCGTGGCGGTCAGCATCTTCGTGAATCCGATGCAGTTCGGGGCCAACGAGGACTATACCAGCTACCCCCGGACGCTGGAGGCGGACAAGGCAGCGCTGATGGAGGAAGACGCCGACCTCCTGTTCGTGCCCGCTGTGCAAGACATCTATCCGGGCGGGGTCGACCCGACCACCTCCGTCAGAGTACCGGGCCTGAATGCGATTCTCGAGGGGGAATACCGCCCCACGCATTTCGACGGTGTGACGACCGTAGTAGCCAGGCTTTTCAACCTGATACAGCCGGATGTTGCCATCTTCGGTGAAAAAGACTACCAGCAACTCCTGATCATCCGGCGCATGGTCGCGGACCTGTGCATGCCCATCGGGATCGAGGCGGTGGCCACCGTGCGCGAGGCGGATGGCCTGGCCATGAGTTCGCGCAACCGCTATCTGCAGGACTCGGAACGCGGCCGTGCCGTGCAGATCTACCGGACCCTGCACGACGTCAAGGCCCGCATGGAGGCGGGCGCGACGGACTATGCCGCCATTGAGGCGGCCGCCTGCCGGCAGCTGGCGGAGGCCGGTCTGGAACCGGATTACATCAGCATCCGGCGCCAGTGCGATCTCGCCCCGCCCGGTGCCGCCGACCGGGCATTGATCGTGCTGGCGGCAGCCAGACTGGGCGCGACGCGCCTGATTGACAACATCAGGATATCAATTAGTTAGCCCGATAATCTCACGGAAAAATCAGGTCATTTTCTTGCAGTCTGTGGATGGAGGCCGCATAATCACGCCTCGTTTGTGAATACGGCAGGAAACGGTCCGGGAGCTATGCAGATAACATTGCTGAAATCCAAACTGCACCACGCCAATGTCACCCACTCGGAACTCGAATACGAGGGTTCCTGTGCCATTGACAGTGCCCTGCTGGAAGCGGCCAATATCCGTGAATACGAGCAGATCCAGATCTACAACCTGGACAACGGGGAGCGCTTCACCACCTATGCCATCCGTGCCGAAGCCGGCAGCGGGATCATTTCGGTCAATGGCGCGGCGGCGCACAAGGCCCACCCCGGCGACCGGGTCATCATCTGTACCTATGCCGCCCTGTCGCAGCAGGAGGCCGTCGCCTTCCGGCCGATGCTGGTCTACCTCGATGCAGGCAATCGCATCAGGGAAACCCGCAACAGCATTCCCATGCAGGTTGCCTAGCCCGGCCGCTTTTCCCTGAACGCGGCGATCAGCCGCAAGGCGTGCTCGTGATGGCTGCCCTGCCAGTATATCTGCCGGCAGTCGCTGCACATCCGGAAGACATCGAAATACTTTTTTGTCTTCGGCTCCAGCCGGCCGACGATCGCCGCCTTGTCGACAGCACGCAATTCGCCGTTGCAGCGCGTGCAGCGGCTGAATGGCTTGACCAGGTCGTAGAGATCGAAGCGTGCGAGCACTTCGCCGACCTGTAACCGGGGACGCACCGCGCGCACGAAATAGCCGCGCGTGATGATCCTGTGCTGCAGCAGCGCCCGGTCGCGCGTCAGCACGGTACGCTGTTCCCGCTCCGCGATCCCGGCGATCGTCCGGTCGTCGTAATCATTGCGGTACAGGCAGTCGAAGCCCAGCAGCCGCAGGTAGCGCGCCAGCCGGCCCAGGTTGGTATCCAGGACGAACCGCGGGGTGCGCAGCGGTGCGGGGCGCAGGCGCAGCAGCGGGCTGATATCCAGTCCTTCGAACATCGGATAAACGCTGATGCGCTCACCGTCCTGCACGATATGGGAGAAGCCGGCCGAGCGGCCGTTGACCAGGATGATTTCCACTTCCGTGTGCGGTACGCCGAACGACTCAATCATGTCCTTGACCGAGGTGCGTCGCTCGAACTCATGCACGATGTCCCGCTTGCGCAACGCGGGTGCCAGGAAGTCATTCAGCTCCTCGTAGAAGCGCAGGGTTACCCGTGACATGCGCCTAGTGTAGCCTGCCTGTTGCGCAATGGCGGCGACAGGTCAGACAACGATCAGGAAGACCCCCAGCAGCATCAACAGGCCGGCGGTCAGGTTTTTCCCCAGGCCCGGCTCGCCGAACAGCCATGCCCCGTACAGGATGCCGAACAGCAGGCTGGTGCGTTTCACGGCCACCATATAGGCCACCTCGACATCCGCGATCGCATGGAAGTGTGTGATCACCATCCCGGCCATGCAGAGACCGACGCCCAGATACGCCCAGGGATGACGGCCCAGCGCACGCCAGCTGCCGACATCACGTGAGGTGAATACCAGTGCCGCCGCCAGACCCGTGGCGAGATAATAGAACGGGCCGAGAAATCCCGGCGCAACATACTGCAGGGCGCCCTTGCCCATGACCGAGGTGAGGCTGTAGATCGCGGCCACCAGCAGCATGCGGCGCGATCCCGTCTCCCGGGTGATGGCCCTGAACGGCGCCAGCACGTCCATGCCGCGCTCGCCGCGTGCCGCCTCCAGGTTCAGCAGCCAGGCCCCGAAAACCACCAGCAGGATGCCGGCAAACCCTCGCAGGCTGACGGTCTCTCCCAGCAGCACATAGGCCGTGAGCGTATTGAAGACCGGCGTGAAGGCGAGGTAGGGCAGGGTCAGTGACAGCGGCGCCTCCTGGATCGCCTTCACGTACAACCACATGGCGAGCAGTTCCAGCGGCAGCACCGCGCCCATCCAGATCCAGAACGCCGGCGCCGGGTGTGGCCAGGGCTGCAGCAGCACCAGCGGCAGCAGCAGGATGCCGGGAACGCCGAATCGCACCAGCACCAGTTCACCGGGGCGGTGATGGTTGAGGTAACGCTTGGTGAGGGTGTCCGCCGTGGCGAGAAACAACGCGGACAGCAGGGTCAGGCCGAACCAGTTCATGGCCGCAATTTCGCTGGCGTGGCAAACAGGCTCAATGCGGCTGCCGCGACTGTCTCAGCGCGCCCCGTGGACGAACTGTCGCACCAGTTTGCGCAGCAGGCCGCGCCCCGTGTCGGGATCGGCCGGGTTGCCGTAGCGCAGCAGGATATACAGTTCCGTAATGCGGCCGACCGGAGCTGCCAGGTCCGGTCGCCGGCTGCGGATACGGCCGGCATAGTCGCGCGGGCCTTCGGCCGGCCGGCGCGGCAGTCCCAGCCTCTCCAGGCGGGTGCAATAGCGCTGCCAGGCACGCTGCACGGGATCCCCCCGCCCGGGGCGGCGCAGGAACATCCAGGCCGCGATGCCCAGGAGCAGGCCGCCGACCGAGAGCAGCAGCGCCAGCGCCATGTCGCGCCAGGTGGGTTTCTCGATACCCAGGATGCCGAGCAGTTCCTGCTGGCGCACGGATCCATACGACATGACCCAGATGTTCCAGTAGTTGTCCAGGGCGTCCAGCGCATAGTGTAGAGTGACCAGAAGGCCCCTGTCTGACAGGCGGAAACGGGCCGGCGCCCCGAGCGCCTGGCTGCCCGTATCCAGGCCGTATTCGATGCGCTCGGGCGCGACGGCCGCCGTCGGGTCCACACGCTCCCAGCCGCCGTCCTCGAGCCAGACCTCCGCCCAGGCGTGGGCATCCGACTGGCGCACCAGCCAGTACTCCCCCAGGGGGTTGTACTCGCCGCCCTGGTAGCCCGTGACGACCCGCGCCGGTATGCCGGCCAGGCGCATCAGGATCACGAAGGCCGCGCTGTAGTGCTCGCAGAACCCGCGCCGGGTCTCGAACAGGAACTCGTCCATGGGATTGCGTTCCAGAACGGGCGGGTTGAGGGTGTACACGAACGGCTCGGTATTGAAATACGACAGTGCCTGCCGTACCACGTCGCGGTCGGTTCGGGCCTTCTCCCGCCAGCCGCTTGCCAGTGAGCGCATGCGCGCGGTGATGTTGTCCGGCAGTTGCAGGGCCGCTTCGCGCAACCGCGGCACCAGCGGACCGGACCGGTAACGGGGCCAGGAAGTGGCCTCGTAATACAGGCGTTCCGTGACCGGTTTTTGCCGCGTCCACTGGTAGTCGAGTGAAATCCAGGCCGGTATCGAGACCTTGACTGGCAGGTCCAGGCCATACAACCAGCGCTTGCCGTGCTGCTCCAGGGTGACGGCGTAGTGTACGGGCCTGCCGCGCAGCCGGGTACCCAGCGGAAAGCCGTGGTTGTTCACGCCTTCGTTGGACCAGGTACGACCGTCGGTGTGCCAGAGCACCGGCCCGCGCCAGTAGCGTTGCGCCGGTTCCGGGGCCGGGCCGTCGAACGTGACCCGGAAGGCCTCGGCCTCGGACTGTGCCAGGTGGCTGATGGCGCCGGGTGTCATTTCCTCCCCGAGCCCGGTGACGCCGGCATGGGCATCCGCGGGCAGCCCCCAGAGCGGTCCCACGACGCGTGGAAAAAAGATAAACACCACCACCATGATCGGCATGGCCTGGAACAGCAGTGTCGTTGACAGGCGCAGGTGGCTGCGCATACTGCGTGCGGCGCCTGCGTGTGCGCTGACCGAGAGGCCGGCGGTAATGACGACGCTGACCAGGAACATATAAAGCGCAATCAGCGGCGACTCGGTAAACAGGAAATTAGTGATCACGACGAAGTAGCACAGAAAGATGACCAGCAGGGCATCGCGGGTGGTGCGCATCTCCAGCAGCTTCAGTACCAGCATCACCACCACGAGCGCCACGCCGGCATTGCGGCCCAGCAGGGTGTCGTAATACAGCAGCACACCGCCGGTGCCGGCGAGGGTCAGGGCAAGGATCAGGATACGCGGCGGCTGGCGGGCGGCGCGACGCAGCTGCCCCAGTTTGTAGAGCACCACGCCGATGACATACAGCGACAACCACCAGGGCAGGCGCGGGATGTGCGGCGCGATGACCAGGCACAGGGCGGCAATGACCCACCATTGCGAGGCTTCCGGCAATGTCACTGCCTCCTGTGCGGACCGGCGTGCCATCAGCCGCGCCCCGCGGGACAGGGACGGCGCGAGGCGCGGATTGCCGGGGCCGGCATATCAGTCAAACCGTGCCAGTGCGTGCAGGCAGCGCTGCCTGTGCGCCGTCCCGCTACCGATGGGGATCTCCGCGCCTGGCAGGCGCAGGCCATAGTTCCGGCCGCCGGCGTCCAGGTCCAGCACCCAGCGGCACAACTGGCTCAGGCGCTGTTCGGTCGACAGGTCCGGCAGCGTATCCCAGTCCAGCCACTGCTGTTCGGCCCGATCGCCACCGAACTGCTTTACCAGCGGCGTCTGCTCGCGGGCAATGGCCTTCCAGAACAGGTGACGCGGCGAATCACCCGGGCGATAGCTGCGGAACCCGGCGAAATCATCCATGCCGCGCCCCTTGTCGCCCGTCTGGTTCGGCTGGTAGCTGGCCGGTTCGGGCAGTGCCCGCCGCGGTCCGGGGCGCGGGTAGACCAGGCATTCCATTTGCAGCTCCAGATGGGCCCAGCCGCGAAACAGTCCCAGCGGTACTGTGGAGCTGACCTTGAACCGCCCCAGTGCCAGCAGGCCGCGCCGCCGGGCCGGCCGGTGCAGCAGGACGCAGGTGACCCGCCCGGCCGGGGCGTCCACACGCACTTGCGGCGTGTCATCGAGCGTGAACTCGATCCCGAAACGCGGCAGGGGTCCGGGGTTGCTGATCAGGATCTCGAAGGCGGCATGCTCCCCGGCGAACACCGGCGCGGCCTTGCCGGTCGCGAAGCGCAGCAGGGCCAGGTTGCGATAGGTATGCAGGACCGACACCATGGCCATGCTGCCGAGCAGGAAGGTAAACAGGTAGGCCATGCTGTTTTCGTAATTGACGGCGCCCAGCAGCATGATCAGCAGCATGCCGCCGAACAGCAGCCCGGCGCGGGTGGGCAGGATGAAAATCCGCGAGCGTTCCAGCTGCACGGGGCCGGCTTCCGGTCCCAGGCCGCGGGTGAAGCGGGCCAGGCGGAAACGATCGCGCAGGGTGAGGGTGTGCATGCGGCGCTTCAGGCAACCGGGACGGACTCCAGCAGCAACCGCGCCCGTTCAGCGGACGCCAGTGGCCCGGTCTGTTCGCCGGCCGGCTGCAGGCGATGGCCGATGACGGCCGGCAGCACGGCCTGCAGGTCCTCGGGGAGGACCATGTCGCGACCCTCCAGGAGTGCCCAGGCACGGGCGCCGTGCAGCATCGCCAGCCCCGCGCGCGGCGACAGTCCATGCTGGTAGTGCGCCGAGCGGCGGCTGAAATCCAGGATGGCCTGCAGGTAGTCCAGCAGTGCCTCCGCGGTGTGGACGCTGTCCACCTGCCCCTGCAGGACCAGCAACTGCCCGGTTGACAGCAGCGGGGCGATGCCTCCCAGCAGCTCGCGCCGGTCCGCGCCCTTGAGCAGTTCGCGTTCGGCCTCGCCGTCGGGGTAGCCCAGCTCGATGCTCATCAGGAACCGGTCGAGCTGGGATTCCGGCAACGGGAAGGTGCCGACCTGGTGCACGGGATTCTGCGTGGCGATGACGAAAAACGGACGCGGCAGGGTGCGCGTCTCGCCCTCCATCGTGATCTGGTTTTCCTCCATGGCTTCCAGCAGGGCACTCTGGGCCTTCGGCGTGGCGCGGTTGATTTCATCCGCCAGCACGATCTGGGAAAACACCGGTCCCGGGTGAAACTGGAAACCACCGGTGTCGCGGTTGTAGATCGACACGCCGAGGATGTCCGCAGGCAGCAGATCGCTGGTGAACTGGATGCGTTGGTAATGCAGGCCCAGCACCCTGGCCAGGGCGTGCGCCAGGGTGGTTTTCCCCACCCCGGGGAGGTCCTCGATCAGCAGGTGTCCGCGCGCCAGCAGGCAGGCCAGCGCCAGGCGCAGCTGATGCCGTTTGCCCAGGATGATGGTGTCGAGCTGTGCAAGGATCTCCTCTAGCAGCGTATGCATGCGGCTATCTTGCGGTATGCCTGCCGGTGATTGCAATAAGCGGGTCTTGCGCCGTTGCGCGTCGCAACAGGACATGATGTCGCCTGCTTGTCAAGTGATTCCAGCGGTATTTCGAGTCTGCTTCTGCGGTGAGTATTTGGTAAAGTAATCCCGTTGCAGACCCGCCGGGATAATTCAATCGCATGAAATGCAATGTGGAACGCATGGTCGAGGCGCTGATCGCATCGGAGGTCGCCGCCCAGCGCAAGGCTGACGAGGATCGGGCAAGCGCCACACGTCGCGCCACCTACGTGGTCACCGTCTCGCGCGGGTATGGTTCGCTCGGCAAGAAAATCGGTCAGGCACTTGCCGACAAACTCGGCGTGCGCTGTTGCGATCGCACGATATTGCAGGAAGTCGCCAGGCGGGCGGATGTGGATACCCGCCTGGTGGAGGCCCTGGATGAACGCATCCGGCACATCAAGGGCGACTGGTGGCAATCCCTGTTCAGCGAAAAGACCTATCTGCAGGAACGCTACCTGAAGCATCTGGTCAAGGTCATTCTCAATATATCCGAGAAGGGCGGTGTCATCATCGGCCGCGGCGCACACCTGATCCTCGGACCGGCGCGCTGTTTCCGGGTGCGCATTACCGGTACGCCGGAGATTTGCGCGGCACGCATCGCCGAGCGCAAGGCCATCGATCTCGATGCGGCAAGGAAGCGCGTGGCGCGGATCAACGGCGAACGCGCGGAGTACATCCGCAGGCTCTATGACGTGGATATCGGCGATGACAGCCATTACGATCTTGCCATCAATACCGATCGCTTCGATATCAAGCAGTCACTGATGCTTATCCTTCATGGCATGCAGCTGGCCGGCTATGAGCTGACGCCGGCGCTCAGGAAGGCAGCCTGCGCCTGACGGCCGTGAGCGGCGGGATGGCCGCCTGAAAAAATCTCCCCGACGACGTCACCCTTTTCAGGGGGCGCTCGTTAACCATAAGCGAAAGCCAACAAACCCAAGGAGATCAGGATGAAAACCAGCAACAGGATCCGTTCGATCGCGGCGGCCATCATGGCGGTCACCCTCGCGGCCCCGGGCGGTGTGTGGGCGGGCGGCGGCAACCACCATAACAAGGGCTATAGCCAGAACTACGGGCATCATAACAAGGGCCATAGCCAGAACTACGGGCATCATGACAAGGGCCGTTATTCGAAATGGCGCCGTAACGGCAACTATCACTACAATAACCACTACTATGGCGGCGGGTACGCCAAGTCTGGCCATGGGTACTACGGTCATGGCTATTATAATAATAATGACGATGACGATGATGACCTGTGGATCGGTCTGGCGGCGGGCGGTCTGCTGGGTTATGTTATCGGCGACGCCGTGAACCGGCCGACTTACGTCGCACCCCAGAGCTACCAGCCGGTGACGGTATATCCGAGCACCTCGACCGTCACCTACGCCCCGACACCCCAGGGGTCCGCCTGCCTGCAGGAGCGTGAATACCAGACGAAGGTCATCGTGGGCGGCCGACAGGTGGATGCCTACGGCACCGCCTGCCTGCAGCCGGACGGATCCTGGTCGCGCGGACCGGCACAGGCCGCAGCCTACTGAACCCGGGGTTTCATCCCGATCCCGCCTGCCACCGGGCAGGCGGGATCGGGATACAGTGTCTGTTGAACGAGGGCGGCGGGGCAGCCGTACTTGACCTTTATACAGCCGCAGCATACATTTTCGCCCCTGATGGCAGCCGGGCAGCAGCCTGATCCACAACGGGATCAAAAGCCCTGGATAACACTGCCGGCCAGGGCTACCTTGACTGAAACGACGGAACAACATCTGCGGATCAACCGGCGTCACCGGCGTATCGGCATGGATATCCCCTGCGCGGCGGGTTTGCCCGGGCAGGATCTTGCCCCGGCACGGCTGCGCAACCTGTCAATCGGTGGCATGAAATTCGAGTGCGGACAGGCATTGATCAGGCGCTTTCTCCCGCAGGAGAACACGACGCCCGGGATGGTGGAGGACGTCATGCTCGAGATCGAATTCCGGTTGCCGGATGATGCGCGGGGGGAAGCGCTCATCAGGGCCAGGGCCCGGCTGTCGCACTACGAGCGCCTCGCCCAGGACCGGTTTCATGTCGGCCTGCAGTTCAGGGACATCAGCGACGGTATACACCGGAAACTGAACGCCTATATCGATCATTGCATCGCGGCGGCGGACGCCGCCGGGCAGGGCGCGGACTGATCCGCGCCGCCAGCCGGGTATCCCGCCGGTACCGGCAGCAACCGTACCTGCAGGCGTTGCCGCGGTTGCATCCGTGAACGCTCGACAGCGTATTGTATCCGCGCTCGAAAACTCGCGCCTGCCGGTGCTCAGGCACAGTCTCTACCTGCTGCCGGAACGACGCTCAGGTACTGTTCGCAACCCCTCGCAGCGTGCAGCCAGGCCGACCGTCATAGCCGCGCAGCGCCTTTTTGACCGCCTTGACCAGCTGCCTGCGCGCCGGCTGCGCCTCCTCGAACACCTGGCGCGCCTTGTAGAATTCCAGCACCTTCACATTGCGGATGGCGGGCCGGAGATACACCGTCGGTCGCTGCCGCTTCAGCTTCTCCGCGAGGATATTGTTACTCATGGTGTGAAAGCTCTGCAGCAGTACGCCCAGGGAAGAGAGTGTCTCGCCGTCCTCCATGTCACGGCTGCCGCTGACATCGATGGCAATGACGATGTCGCAATCCGCCTGCAGCAGGTCGAAGGGCAGGGGATTGGCCACGCCGCCGTCGACCAGCAGTCGGCCGTCCAGCTTCACCGGCGGAAACACGCCGGGCACTGCCATGCTCGCCTGCAGGGCGGGCAGCAGATCGCCCGACTGGATGACGACCTGCCGGCCGGTCAACAGCTCGGCCGCCACCACCCTGAGCGGGGTCTTGAGCTCGCGAAAACGCTGTACCGGCAGCACTTCGCCGATGTAGGCGATGAAGTCGCTGCTGTCGAGCAGCCCGCCACCCGCCAGCGCCGGGTCGATGAAGTCCAGCCAGCGGATCGACTTCGGCAGGGCGAACAGCTCGTGCTCCGCCGCCTGCTGATCCGTGAAAAACGCCTCGACCTGCGCGTGGATGTCCCTGCCGGACAGGCCGGCGGCATACAGGGCACCGATGATGGCGCCGATACTGGTTCCCGCGATCACGTCCGGGTGCACACCCAGTTCGTCCAGTGCCTCGAGCATCAGGATGTGCGCCAGTCCCTTCGCGCCACCGCCGCCCAGCGCCAGGCCGATGCGCGGCTTGCCCGTGAGTTTGCCGCAGCCGGCGCAGGCCGCGACCACGCCGGCCGCCGTGAGCCGCAGGAACTCGCGGCGTGACAGGTTCAAGGGTGCGGGTGTGCGGGTTTCCGGCATGGTTGAGGATGGCTTTCCGCTGGGTGCAGGAACGCCGCAGTATAGCCGCCACAGGTCCTCAATGTATGCACCGGATGCTGCCGGAGCGGCTTGCAGCCGCGATGCGTTACCGGCCTGGATTTTGATCGCGCGTGCGAAGCGCGCCTGCCGCTTTGTCTTATCCCGCAACTATGCCTTATCGGGCAGCAGCGGCTCTCAGCCCCGATCAAGTACCGGTGTCGCTGTCCTGCGATGGTGACACATCCCGGTACAACGCCAGACGCGCCACGCAAAGGTCCGCCGCGAATGCCCGGCCGATGGCGACAATGCCGATGCGTTCCAGACGCGCGGGATCGAGCGGGCGATCGATGCGATGGCGGACAAATCCGGAGAACGGCAACCGCACGGTCCGCCAGTCGGCCGTGGCCTGAAAGGCGGCGCGGTAGGATTGCCACGGTCGACCGACATCCGCGGTGCGCAGATGCAGGTTGTAGACCTCGTTATTCCCCCGCACGTCCAGAATGACGCCCAGGTAGCCGGATGCATCGGCGGCGCTTGTATCCCTGACATCGAGCGACGCCTGCACGAAGCCGCCGTTGTTTTCCAGGCTGACATCACCGCGCAGGCGCAGGCAGTCCCTGCCCCCGACGGTATCGTTTGTCAACCGCCCGTCGGATACCCCGCCCATCACGCCGTCCGTGACCAGGCGCCAGGCGGTGCCAAGGGCCGAGCGGGAGTCCCCCGTGCGGCGATCATCGATTATCAGGATGTCATGGGCCACAGGGTCGGGGGTTGCAACGGGCATGATCGTTCTCCTGTTGAGGTTAGCGGCAGGCGCCGGCTCCCGGGCTTGGTCAGCAGCAGCTGGACGGTGCCGATCGCCTGCTGCCGGAAGCCGCCCTCACAGTAGCACAGGTAGTATTCCCACATGCGGATGAAGCGCGCCGGGTAGCCGAGTCGGCGGACCTTCCCGGCAGCGGCAAGGAAACGTTCCCGCCAGTGGCGCAGGGTGGTGGCGTAATGGGGGCCGATGTCTTCCAGGTCAAAGATGCGCATATCGGTGTTGCGGGCGATGGCACCGCTCAGCGCGGCCACCGAGGGCAGGCAGCCGCCGGGAAAAATATAGCGCTGGATGAAGTCGATGCGCTTTTTCGCGACCGGATAGCGCTGATCGGCAATGGTGATGCACTGCAGCAGCATCATGCCGTCCGGTCTGAGCAGCGCGCTGCATTTTTCAAAATACGCGTCGAAGTGGCGGTGGCCGATGGCTTCGATCATCTCGATGGACACCAGCTTGTCGTAGCGGCCGTGCAGCTGCCGGTAGTCGTCGAACAGCACGGTAATCCGGTCATCGAGCCCGGTGTCGGTTACGCGCTGCCGGGCATAGTCATACTGCTGCCTGGAAATGGTGGTCGTGGTGATGCGGCAGCCGTGGTGCTGTGCGGCATACAGGGCGAAGCCGCCCCAGCCGGTGCCGATCTCCAGTACGTGATCCGTCGGCTTGAGCTGCAGCTTCCTGCAGATGTGCGCCAGTTTGGCCTCGGATGCCTCCTGCAGGCTGGCCTGCGGGTGCGGGAAAATTCCGCAGGAATACATCATGGTGCTGTCGAGAAACAGCTCGAACAGCTCGTTGCCCAGATCATAATGGGCCTCGATATTGCGGCGGCTGCCCTTGAGGGTGTTGCGCCGCAGGCAGCGCAGCAGCAGTTGTTGCGGGCGGTTGAGCCAGCGCATGCCCGTCCCGGGCGTATCGAGGTGGCGGCGATTGCAGAGAAACAGTTCGACCATCGCGGTGAGATCATCGCACAGCCACCAGCCGTTGATGTAGGCTTCGCCGGCACCGAGGGCGCCGCGTGTCAGCAGCCGGCTGTAGAATGCGCGATCGCCGATCGTGACGGTCACCGCCTTCGGGAAGGTACTGTCCCGGCGACCGAAGACATGCTGCGCGGTGCCGTCATTCAGGATGAGTTCGCCATGGCGCAGTTGCTTCAGGTGCGCCAGCAGGGTGCGTTTGGCATAGTTGTTGAGAAAGCCGGCATCCCGGGGTTGTGTACAGGTTTTGCCGATGCACAGGTCGGCGGATTTCATGGGCTGCTCACCGTATTCGGTGCCTCCGGTTTGTCAGGGTGGGGAATGTACGGGACCCGCTTCAGCCACAGGCGCAGCGCCTGGTAGTAGATGGCCGCGATGATCTTGACTGTTATCAGCGGATAGCGGAGCAGTACACCAGCCATGTTCATGGCGGTGCAGGGCCGTTGCCTGAGTGACAGGGTGGCGTCGAAGAGCGGCGCGCCCTGCCGGTAGTTCTGCATGTGGACGACAAGTCGTTCAGCCGGCTGGCTGAAGCGCCAGTCGTAGTCAATGTTCATGTCCATGAAGGGTGAAACATGAAAGCGCTTGTCCAGCAGAAAGCGTTTCCTGCCGGAACTGCCCCGGTTGCGGTATTCCGGCAGGATGTAGCAGTACTGTTCACCCCAGGGGGTGTTGTTGACTTCGGCGACTATAGCCTCCAGCCCATCACCGGTCTCGTCGAAGCAGTAATAGAAGCTGACCGGGTTGAAGCCATGGCCGAAATAGCGCAGATTGGTCAGGAGCCGTATCGGTCCCTTCAGCGTGATGCCGGCCTCGGCTGCAACAAACCGGCGCACGGCTGTTCCCAGATCGACATGCCTGTCGCCAAGGTGGTCCTCGCGTCTGAAGCGCGCCAGTGCGGGACGTGTGGTCGACCATAGCCAGCGCTTCCTGAACACCTCCGGCAGCTCATCCAGATCGAGATACAGCATGAAGAGGGCGTACCGGAACGCATGCGCTACCGGTATATGGCGGCGGTGCCTAACCTGCCCGACGTAGAGACAACTGTGCATAGCCCGTGTATTCCCTGAAGTCCTGCAGTGCATTCAGTGCACTGACGACACCATCTTCATGAAACCCGTAACGCCAGTACGCCCCGCAATACCAGGTGCGGCGCCTGCCGTTGATCTCCTGCCGGCGTTGCTGTGCCGCGATGCCTGCCGGGGTGAAAACCGGATGCCGGTAGCGCATGCGGCGGATGACGTGATCGGGGTCGATATTCCGCGTGTCGTTGAGTGTCACGCAGAAGGTGAGGGGTGCCCGCAGTTTCTGCAGGGCGTTCATATTGTAGGTGACCGATACCCGGCCGTTGTCGTCACGCCGGCGCAGGTAGTTCCACGCGGCCCGGGTGCGGTCGCTTTTCGGCAGCAGCGTGGTGTCCGTATGCAGTACCGCCTCGTTGTCCTGGTAGGGGACGGCGTCCAGTATTTCGCGTTCGCTGCGGGTCGCGTCTGATAACAGGGCGAGCGCCTGGTCGCTGTGGCTGGCGATGAAGAGATAATCGAAGCGTTCCGTGATGCCGGCGGTGGTGCGCAGCTCGACATGCCCCGGCAGGCGCTTCACGGCGACAACGCCCTCGTTGAGACGGATCCGCTCCCGATAGGGGGCGGTCAGCTTCTTTACGTATTCGCGTGAACCGCCGCTGATGACGCGCCATTGGGGCCGATCCCTGATGTCCAGCAAACCGTGGTTGCTGAAAAAGCGCACGAAATGGCATGCCGGAAAGGCCAGCATCTGCCGCGGGTCGGTTGACCAGATGGCCGCGCCCATGGGGATGATGTAGTTGTCGATGAACAGGCGGCCGTAGCGCTTGTCCAGCAGGTAGCGTCCGAGCGGGAGTGCCGCGTTATCGCACTCGAGCAATTCCCGGGACTCGCGGTTGAAGCGCAGGATATCCCTGATCATGCCGTGAAAACGCGGCCGGAGCAGGTTGCGCCGCTGACTGAACAGTGCATTCAGCGAGGCGCCGTTGTATTCAATGCCGCTGATCTCGCAACGGCTGCTGAAGCTCATGACGGTGGGTCGGGATTCGACGCCGAGTTCGTCCAGCAGCGCAATGAAGTTGGGGTAGGTCCGGTCATTGAATACGATGAATCCGGTATCGACGACATAGCGCCGTCCGCCATGGATGACCTCGTGGGTGTGGGTATGGCCGCCGATATGATCACCGGCCTCGAACACGGTGATGTCGTGTTCCCTGCAGAGATGCCAGGCGGCGACATTGCCGGCGATACCGGTTCCGATGATGGCGATTTTCATGGCTGCGGGGTTCCTTTCACTGGCTGGCGCTGGGGTACGCGGCGGATCCCGGCGATGTCGTAACCCTGGTGCGCGATGAACTGCAGGATTTGTTCGTAATCCGCCGCCGGTATCGCCGGGGTGCGCGCCATGATCCAGACGTAGTCGCGCCGGTTGCGCCCGATCACCGTTTGCGTGTAGTCCGCATCGAGATAGATCACCCGGTAATCGGCCTTGATGGGCCAGATAAACTGCATGCCCCAGACGGCATTGGACGGGTCGGCGGTGACGAAGCCGGTGGGTGTGAAGGTCCTGACCGGGCCCTCGAAAGACCCCTCGTTGAAGCGAAAGGTGGTGGCGACCCGCCTCGCGCCAGCCAGCTCGTAGGATTCGATGGCGTTGTAGGCATCACGCTCGATAAAGGTCGGTATGCTGGCGATGACATACCAGTCGCCCATGAAGCGCGGCAGGTCGACCCGGTCGACGGTGCGCAGCGGGGACGATGTCGTGCTGCAGCCATTGAGCGTGACGAGCGGCAGAACGCAGAGAAGTCGGATCAATCTGTTCATGCGGCTGTCACTCGATGCGATAGCGCAGCAGGCGGTCGCCGCGGGTGGTTGCCTCGAGGGCCAGCCATTGACCTTCCTTTGAATACCAGAGGTCGATGCCGGTCTCCCCGGCGTTGAGCCGGTAGTGACGTGCGGCCGTCGCCTGGTCGTGCACCCGGATGGTCTGCTCGCCGAGATAGCGGGTCTCGACATCGAGGTACTCGCCGGTTTGCGGATTCAGCAACCGGTCGTGTTGCAGAAACGCCTTGTCCCAGTAGGCGAAGGAGCTGACGCAGGCGGGCAGGGTCTGCTCGCCGCCGCGGGTGCTCAGCCGGAAGGCCTCGCCATTTGCCGTACCCTCGACCCGGAACCGTTCGCCGTTTTCGACCGTGGTCGAACGGATGTCCTGCAGACATTGCCCGTCCCAGACCTCGGTATTTTCATGCCGGTAGCTGAACACGGGAATGCCGAGGAAGGTGACATCGAATTCTGCCCGGGCCAGCAATGCCGTCTCCGGGCCGTCCTGTGTGAGGCGAAAATGGTGGTAGCCGATTTCCCTGTCGTCGAGATAGACCCTGAAACGCCATTCCTTTCCGGTACCGGCGCTCGCCGCGAGCGGCACCAGCAGCACAAGGGCGCACAGCCGGCGCATGCCGGTGTTGCAGGAGGTGCCTGGCGCCGCGGGCCTCATGCGCGCGTGCCGCCGCTGTGCGCCTCCCGGGGCAGTCCCGGGAGGAAGGCATTGGTGCGTTCGGCATAGTCGCGGTAACCGGGCCGTCGTTCGGCAATGTCCTTCTCCAGCAGGGCCACGCCGGAGACACGCAGCAGGAGAAAGGTCATCAACAGCGGCGCGGGGATCGACCACCAGCCGCCGGTGGCGGTTGCAAACAGGTAGAAACCCCACCAGACGCAGCATTCACCAAAGTAATTCGGATGCCGGGTATAGCGCCACAGGCCCTGGTCCATGACCCTGCCCCTGCTGTCGGGCCTTCCCTTGAAGACCGCCAGTTGCGCATCGGCAATGCTTTCAAACAGGATGCCGAACAGCACCAGCACCAGGGCCATCCCGTCCAGCAGGTTAAGGGGAGCGCTGCCGGTGGTGGCGGCGAGCAGGGGCAGGGAAATCAGCCATGCCAGCGCACCCTGCAGCAGGAAGACGATCCCCAGACTTTTCAGCGCGAAGCCGGGGGAATGCCTGCGCCGGATAGCCTGATAGCGGGCATCCTCGGGCGCGCCCCGGTTGCGCCAGGTGATATAGGCCGACAACCGCAGCGCCCAGATGGCGACCAGTATCAGGACGAGCATGCCGCGCGCTGTGGTGCTCTCGCCCGGCAGGAAATAGGTGAGACACAGGGCGAGAAATATCAGCGACCAGAGGCTGTCGACGATACTGACGTCCCGCTTGAAAAGGCTCACGATCCATGTGAGCAGGGGGAGGATCATCGCGACCAGCAGCCCGTAGAGATAGCTGTCCAGGTCAAACACGGGCGTTCCATCCTGCAAGCGGCGGCTCCGCCGGTCGGGGCCGCATGCCGTCAAAACGCCTGGACAGGGACATCAGAAGCGGCATGAACAGGGCCCAGCCGCAAGCCAGTGCCGCCATGGCGAGCGCGGGATCCGGTATCTGTACACCACCGAGTTTCCAGCCGGCGAAATAGGCGCCAGGCCCCGTCACGGCGCCCAGCAGGGCGGCCAGCACCCGGCGTTCCTTCAACCAGCGCAGCGACACATTGAGCGTGGTCGCGAACAGCAGCCACATGGCGACAATCCAGTGAGGCGCCGTTCCCTCGATCAGGGTGCCCGAGGGATACTGCAGCCAGCCGGCAGCGACCAGCAGGCTGTCCCAAACGGCACCGATACCGCCGGCAATCAGGATCAGGGGCAGTTCCCTGCGCGCACTGCCGGCACTGCCGAGGTGCCAGGCGACAATCAGCAGTGCCGTCGTCGTGCCGAGCCAGGGCAGTTGGTGGGCACCCGCGAGTACACAGCACAGCCAACCGGCCTGAAATGCGAGTGCGTTGATCATGACGGCCTTCATGGGATCACCGTTTCTCGAACAGGTAGTGGCTGACCCACCACTGCCGGCCGTTGTCGTAGCCGAACAATTCGGCACAGGCCATGAAAAACACGCGCCAGCGCACCCACCACTGCCGGCTGGCGTCCGGTCCATAGGTCGCCTGCAGGATGGGCCGGATAATCCGCTTGTTGCGGTCCATGTTCTGCAGCCACGCATTGGCCGTCTTTTCGTAGTGGCGGCCGTTCCAGCGCCAGCGCCGCAACAACCGCAGGTGCTCCTGGAAATGCAGCGGCAGGTCGTCGCTGGGCATCATGCCGCCGCTGAAAAAATACCTGCTCATCCAGTCGGCGTCGTTCCTGTCCTCGAAGGCATAGGGAACATCGCGGTGACAGAAGATATGCATGAAGAACCGGCCGCCTGGCCTGAGCCAGCCGCTGATGCGGCCGAACAGGGCGCGGTAGTTGCGCATGTGCTCGAACATCTCGACCGAGACGATGCGGTCGAATTTTTCGAGGCAGACAAAGTCGTTCATGTCGCGCAGGAGCACGCTGACGTTGCCAGCCTGCCGTTCGCGGGCGAGGCGTTCGATGTGCCGCTGCTGCGAGACGGAGTTCGAGACGGCGGTGATGCGGCTGTTGGGAAACCGTCTGGCCATCCAGAGTGTCAGCGAACCCCAGCCGCAGCCCAGTTCCAGGATGTCCATCCCGTCCTCGAGCCCGGCGTGTTCACAGGTAATCTGCAGGGCCTCGATCTCCGCCGCATCGAGGTCGGTGGCGCCGCTGTACCAGTAGCAGCAGCTGTATTTGCCCTGCGCGCCGAGTACGTGCAGAAAAAAATTGCTCGGCACTTCGTAGTGCTGTTCATTGGCACGCTGGGGCAGCGGCGCGACGACGTCCTGATTCATGCTCCGGATGAAGTCTGCCTGGCTGTCGGCCATGACTTCACAGTCATCGATGTCCAGTCCGGCAAGGCGCTGCTTCAGGAGGCCCCTGATCGCATGACGAATCACGTTGTCGGGGACGAGGCCCTGTTCTGTCCAGTTGATGGCTCTGGTGGTGGCGGCTGGCATGAATCTGTCCTGGTAACGGGCGCCATGTCATGGCATGTACAAAAGTTATACAAAATTCTACATAATCTGTCAATCACGTGTGTGGCATGATCCGGGTAAATTTCGTTAATTTCAGGAAAAATAAAGTTAAAAAATTGATTAAAAAGATAAATACTAATTATCCTGTATGGGATAAAAAGTACTTTACTTGTACATTATATGAATAAAAGTTATATTGGACGCGGAAAAACAACCAGGAGGACCTGTCCGATGGCACCTGAATATCCTGATCTGCCTGCCGCCCGGCAGGACAGCCCGTCCACGCCGGCGATCCGGGTCGGCATCAGCGCCTGCCTGCTGGGCAATGAGGTCCGGTTCGACGGCGGCCACAAGCGCAGCCGTTTCATCACCGATGCGCTGGGCGCGCATTTCGAGTTCGTGCCTTTTTGCCCGGAAGTCGCTATCGGGATGGGGATTCCCCGGCAGCCTGTGCGACTGGTCGGCGATGCCCGCAATCCGGAAGCGGTCGGCGTGAAAACCCCCGAACTGAACGTCACCCGGCCGCTGCGCGACTATGGCCGAAAGGTCGCCGGCCGGATCGAGGACCTGTGCGGGTTCATCTTCAAAAAGGACTCGCCCAGCTGCGGCATGGCCCGCGTGAAGCTCTACAGCGACAAAGGGATGCCGGAGCGGATCGCTACCGGTGTTTTCGCCAAAGAGATCATGGCGGCGCATCCCCTGCTGCCCGTCGAGGAGGAGGGCCGTCTCAACGATGCGGATTTGCGCGACAGTTTTATCACCCGGGTCTATGTAACAGCGCGCTGGCGGGCCCTGGTGGATGCCGGCATGACGAAATCCGCGCTGCTCGAATTTCATGCCGGCCACAAGTTTCTGCTGCTGGCCCACAGCACGGTGACGTACCGGCACCTGGGTCGGCTGCTGGCCGTGCTGGATGGCCCGCGGCTGGACGACATCGCCGCTGCCTACATCACGCAGCTGCTACAGGCGCTGCGCCAACCGGCCACCCGCAAACGGCACGCCAACGTCCTGCAGCATCTGCTCGGTTATCTGAAACAGGATCTGGATGCCGCGCAGCGGGCCGACCTTGCCGAGACCATCGATACCTACCGGCGCGGCCTGTATCCGCTGGTGGTGCCGATCCGGCTGCTGCAGCACCACTTCGGCCGCTATCCGCACCCCTATGTCGACCGGCAGGTTTACCTGGAGCCGCATCCCCCGGCCCTGATGCTGCGCAACAGCCTCTAGTCTCCCCGCCTCAGGTGCGCCGGCGTTTGACGTGTTCCCAGGCCGCCAGGGCTTCCTGCCGGCTGGTTTTCAGGTCGACCATGGGTAAGGGATATTCCGTGCCGGGCCTGACGCCGGCATCCGCCAGGACCGCCGGGTCGGCCGACCAGGGCTGGTGGATGTATCTGGCATCAAGCTGTGCCAGTTCCGGCAGCCAGTGACGGACATAGCGTCCGTCCTTGTCAAACGTTTCACCCTGCAGGACCGGATTGAAAATCCGGAAGTAGGGCGCCGCATCGGCGCCGCTGCCCGCTGTCCATTGCCAGCCCATGGTGTTGCTGGCAAGATCGGCATCCACCAGGGTGTCCCGGAACCAGCGCGCACCCGCCTGCCAGGGGATGCGCAGGTTCTTGGTGAGGAAGGAGGCGGCGAGCATGCGCACGCGGTTGTGCATGTAACCGGTCGCCCGCAATTCGCGCATGCCGGCATCCACGATCGGGATGCCCGTCCGGCCGGCTTGCCAGCGCGCCAGCATGTCCGCATAACCGCTGCGCCAGGGGAAGTCTTGAAACCTCATATCCAGCGGTTGCGAGGCCGTGTGTGGAAAGTGGAAGAGCAGGTGCTGGCTGAATTCACGCCAGGCCAGTTGGCGCAGCCAGCACTCGGCCGCGGTCCAGGCGCCGGCAGCCGTTTGCAATGACGCCCACTGCAGGAGCTCATGCCAGAGCAGCACCGGGCTGATTTCACCGTAATGCAAATGCGCCGACAGGCGGGATGTACCCGACTTCCCGGGGATATCCCTGGCCGTCGGGTAGTCGATCAGCCGGTGTTCGAGGAAGTCCTGCAACACCGCCCGGGCACCGGCCTCTCCCGGTTGCCAGCAATCGTAAAACGCCTTGTCCCAGGGGATGACGGGCAGCAGTTTCAGGGAATCGATGGCCACACCTGCGGGCAGTTTTCCGCGCGCCAGGGCGGGAAGCCGTTCCGGTGGCTGCACCGGCTCGCGCGCGGGCCCGGTTTTGTACAGTGCCTTCCAGAATGGCGTGAACACACGGTAGGGGGTGCCATCCTTCTTCAGGTGTTCCCGGGGTTCGCGCAGCAAGGCGGCATTGAAACTTCTGGTGCTGATGCCCCGCTGCTCGAGCGCCTCCTGCAATGCCTGGTCGCGTTCAGCGATTACCGGTTCGTAGCAGCGATTCCAGTACACCGCCTGCGCACCGCTCGTCGCGACGGCCTGCAGTAACCGCTGCCGGGTGTCGCCGCTCAGGACGATCAGGTCGCTGCCACGCTGCTGCAGCGCTTTTTTCAGGGCCGCCAGACTGTGATGCAGCCACCAGGCGCTGGCCGCCCCCAGTGGCCAGTCCGGATCGGGTTCGTCATGGATATAGACGGGGACCGGGCGGTGGCCGTCGTCCAGCAGCGCCCGCAATGCCGGGTTATCGGTCAGCCGCAGATCGCGGCGAAACCAGAGCAGGCCGGTTCCCATGGGGAGGTCAGTTTTTCAGCGCCTGGCTGACCTGCTCCAGGCCGCCGCCGATCGTCTCCCCCACGCAGATGGCGCCGACGGCCTCGATCCTGCGTTGCTGTGCGGCCGTGAATTTGCCGCCGAGGAACACGGGTATGCGCACTTGCCGGACCAGGTCGGGCAGGGTGTCTTCCAGCACGCCGCGCGCGGGTCTGGAGGTGCTCGACAGGACGATACCGGCGCAGGGTCGCCTGTCGGCCACGGCGGGCAGCTGCTCCAGGGGGGTGTTGGCGCCGAGGATCAGGACGCGGTAGCCGGACTCGACGCAGGCCAGCGCAAACAGCAGCAGGCCGATTTCATGAAACTCGCCCGGCAGGCAGGCAAGCAGCAGCAGCGTACCGCTGCTGCGCTGGTTGGTGTGATGTATGCGTGCTCCGAGCTTGTTGCGCAGGTAGACCGAAAAAAAGTGCTCTTCTGCGATGCCGGTATCGCTCTCCTTCCAGCGCTCGCCCAGGATGCGCAGCAGAGGGGTCGTCAGGCGCCGGGTGACGAGCACGACGGGGTACAGGGACAAGGCGTCGTTGTAGATGCCATCGAGGACGCCTTCATCAAAGCCCTGTATCGCCTTGAGCATCTTCTGCTGGTAGCTTCGCCATACCTCACCCGGGTCCCCGCCGGGCGACGGCGTCGCCGGCTGCGGCGTCTGTTCCAGCAGTGCCCTGGCCTGGCTGATGGCAATCCCCTGGTCCAGCAAATCGAGCACCTGCCGGATGCGCTCGACATCCTCCCGCGTATAGAGTCGGTGTCCCTTCGGGGTGCGCTGCGGGGTGATCAGGTTATAGCGCCGTTCCCAGGCCCGCAGCGTGACGGCGTTGACGCCGGTCAGGCTGGCCACCGTGCGGATGGGGAGCAGCGAGCCGGGGGCGATGGGCTGGTCTGCGCGTGCTGGACGTGGCATGGCCGGTATCCCGTGATAAGTTGTACAAGAATTGTACTACAGCTTCACAGGCCTTGCTAACTATTCAGTTGTTCTGGATTGAAAAACGACCGCTTATATACCTGCAATCATGTATTTCCCGCTTTGGCCCGAAATGACGACCGCTTCTCAAGCGCTCCTGCAGCGGTATTTGTACAGTTGCCGCTTATCCTGCAGGAGGGGCTTGCCGCCGCGATCAGGTTTTCATGTTCGCGCCCAGCTTCCGGTCGAGGCGCCGGCGCCGGTGTTCCCGCTCCGCGGCATCGGGCAGCTGCGCACAAAAGCGCCGTGCCGCGGCCAGGTCCTTGCTGACGTGCTCGTGATACTTGGCGAGGCGCTCCATGGAATCGCTGCAGCCGGCGGCGGCGAGCACCTCCCAGACCGCGACGGCCCGCCGCCAGTCGCCGGCGCGCCGCAGCAGTCGCCCCAGCAGCCGCCTGCCGTCATCGCACAGGCTCCCGGCATGGGCCTGCAGCAGGGTGCGTGCCGCGTTTTCGTCGCTTTCCGCCAGCCAGCGGGCGAGGGCATGCAGGTCCATGTCACAAGCGCGCGGCCGGGCGATGGTCCGCGCCAGCGTATGGTGCGCCGCGGCCAGCGAGAGGATGTCCTGCCGGTTGTGTTCCACCACCTGCACGAGCGCATCGCCATGCCCGCTGCGCAGGAAGCGGAACCAGGCCTCGGGGGCCTCGCTGCCGGGCAGGTCGTCGACGCGGGTAAAACCGAGCAAGTTTTTCTCCAGCGTCTGCAGGCGGCAGTCATCCCAGCGGCGAGCGAACAGGCGCCGCACCGGGTGCAGCAGATCGAGGTGCGGCAGTCCGGCGAAGGGATGCGCCAGACCCTGCATGCGAAACCGGCTGACCAGTAACGGCAGGTCATAGCTCTTGCCGTTGTAACTGACCAGATGATCGGCGGGTGTCAGGGTGTCGGCGAAGGCGTCCAGCGCGGTGGCCTCCCCGGAAAAGCGCGCCATCAGCCATTGCGTCAGGGCGATGGCCTCGTCCTCGACGACGGCACTGCCGAGCAGGAATGCCAGGGTGCCGCTGCCGCCCGACAATCCCGTAGTCTCGGTATCGATGTAGACAAGGCGCCGTCCGTCTGTGGTTTCGCCCGGCAAGGGCGGGGGGGCGCACGGCATCTGCGGGTCTGCCGATGCGCCGCTGCATTCACCCGCGTACCTTGCGGGCAGCCCGAAGTCGCCGGGAACACCGCACAACGGAATGGTTTGCCGAATGACGATCACGCTGTCGCCGAGCAACTCCCCCCCAAGCACCCCGGCCAGCGCTTCCACGGGCATGGGCGCATTGCCTGCCGGCGCCTGTGCCAGCACCCGTTCCGGGCGCAATTGGGCCAGCCGGCTGCGCAGGCTCGATGCCGCAACGATCGGCGGTGCGCCGCTCACGCCGGTACCGGCCTGTGCCTGCAGCCGCGACAGTCTGGATTTCAGGTCCATGGCATTGATTACCGTCTGCGATGATTCACTCTGCGGGCGCCGGTTGCAGCCACGCTGCCGGTATGCACAAGCGCGCCTGCAAGGTGCTGCTACTGCGCATGGCCGCTGAGCAATCCCAGCACCGTCAGGGCCGCCTGTTGCGGTGAATACCCGCGCACCTCGTCGCTCGCCAGGATCGGCCCGACGCAGCCCGGGCAGCCCTGTGCGCATTCGCAGGCGCTCACCAGTTGCCGCGCACCGGCCACGATGACGTCCCGGTTGGCATACAGCGGCGCCGAAATGCCGATGCCGCCCGGGTAGTTGTCATACAGGAACAGCGCCGGCGTGAAGCGCGCCAGCTGTCCGGGGTCCAGGGCAGAACCGTCACGCTCGCGCAGCTGCCCGCGGCCGCCGGCGCCGACGGTGGCGAACCATTCGGCATTGCCGTCGCCCACGGCGCGTCCGATGTCCCCGGGTTCCGAGAGCATGCGCATGGCGGCGACGATGTGCAGGGCGTAGCCGGCGCCGAGGAAACCGTCCAGCGCCTGCTGGCGCGAGGCAAACGCCGCATCGAGCGCCGCCGGATTGACCTGCCACCACACCGCCGTGGTGTGCATCTCCTGATCCGGCAGGGCGATGTCGCCGTAACCGACATTCTCGTGGGTGTAGTAGCGGATCTTCTTGTAGCCGGCGATGCGCCGCACCAGGTGCACCTCGCCGTGTGCCACCGAATACAAGTCAACGGGGCCAGACTCGATTGACGGTCGTTGCGCTTTATGGTTCTGATCAATCGAGTCTGACCCCATTGATCCACCGAAGGCCTCCAGGATCTTCAGTCGCGTGTAGTCGATGGCATCGGTGTAGTAGTCGGCGCGCGTGCGGGTGACGAAGGCCTTGCGGCCCGCCCAGTCGAGCCGCTCCACCTGCCAGGGCGCCGACTGGATCATGTAGATGGCGCCCTCGTAGAGTGTCTCGGCCGCGGAACCGTAATCGACCTCGGCGATCACCTGCTGCGCGCCGCCGGTCGTATCGATCACCACGAAGTTCCCCTCGGCCACCGAGCGCAGGCTGACGCTGCTGGCCGGATAGCTGTCCGCCATCCAGTGCCACTGCGCGCCCTCGCGGTGCACCACGCCGTGCCCCTCGAGATAGGCCAGCAGTTCGCCCAGGTCCTCGCGCCCGAAGGCATCGCCCTCGCGGAACGGCAGCTCGAAGGCCGCGCAGCGCACGTGGTCCAGCAGGATCAGGAGCTGGTCGGGGTCGATGCGCGCCTGTTCCGGGGAGGCGCCGAGGAAGAACGCCGGGTTGCGGATGATGTACTGGTCCAGCGGCAGGCTGCTCGCCACCAGCACCCCGAGCGCGGTGCGCTGGCGCCGTCCGGCCCGGCCCAGGCGCTGCCAGGTGCCGGCGACCGTGCCGGGGTAGCCGTTCAGCACGCATACATCCAGCGCGCCGATGTCCACGCCGAGTTCCAGCGCCGAGGTGGATACCACGCAGTCGATGGCGCCCGCGCGCAGCTGCCGCTCCATGGCGCGGCGCTCGCTCGGCAGGTAGCCGCCGCGATAGGCCGCCACCCGCGCCGGGTGGCGCGGGTCCCTGTCGAAGGCGTCCTTCAGGTACCTGGTCAGCACCTCGACCATGAGACGCGACTGCGCGAACACGATGCTCTTCAGGCCGCGTTTCAGCGCCTGCTTCGCAATGCGCGTGGTCTGCGAGCGCGCCGAGGCGCGAATGCCGAGATCGGGATTGACTACCGGCGGGTTCCACAGCAGCAGGTGCTTCGCCCCCTGCGGTGCGCCGCTTTCCGTGATGGCGTTCACCCCGGCGTCGATGAGCACCCCGGCCAGCTCCCCCGGGTTGGCGATGGTGGCCGAGCACAGGATGAACAGGGGGTCGGCGCCGTAGAAGCGACAGATGCGCCGCAGGCGCCGCAGCACGTTGGCCACATGCGAGCCGAACACGCCGCGATAGCTGTGCATCTCGTCGATCACCACGTAGCGCAGTCCCTCGAAGAACTGCGCCCACTTGGTGTGATGCGGCAGGATGCCCTGGTGCAGCATGTCGGGGTTGGTGACCACGATGTCGCCGCGGGTGCGCACCGCCTTGCGCGCATCGCCCGGGGTGTCGCCGTCGAAGGTAAAGGCGCGCACCCCGAGCCCGCCGGCCTCGTTGAGCGCCAGCAGCTCCGCCACCTGGTCCTGCGCCAGCGCCTTGGTGGGGAACAGGTACAGGGCCTTGGACCGGTCGCGGAGCGCGGCCTGCAGCACCGGCAGGTTGTAGCACAGCGTCTTGCCCGAGGCAGTCGGCGTCACGATCACCGTGTGCCGGCCCGCCTGCACCGACTCCCAGGCCGCGGCCTGGTGGGTGTAGAGTCGTGTCACGCCGCGTGCGGCCAGCGCCGCGGCCAGTCCAGGCTCGAGGTTGGCGGGCAGCGGGCTGTATTGTCCGTCCCGGGACGGTATGACCAGTTCGCCGGTGATGCGTCCGGCATACTTCGAACGCAGCTTTGCCGCCAGTGCGGCGGCCGGATCGACCGCGGGCGATGCCCCTGCGGGGACGAAGTGCTCGGCCGGGGTGCTCATGGACTGTTCTCCCTTGGTTCTCTTCGGGTAGAATTGAGAACCTGTGGAGAACAAATCAAGGGAAAAAGGAGTCAGAAAAAGGGGTCGGATCCCTTTTTTCCGGATTTGCTAATTCGGTTGTCGCTAACTTGATTGAAAAAAGGGATCCGACCCCTTTTTCCTTTCTGTACCGCCATGAACCTGACCCGCCGCCAGCAGCAGATCTACGACTATCTGGTCGATAACCGGGATCATTTCGACCAGCCGCCGAGCCTCGATGAACTCTGCCGGGCGCTCGGCCTGCGCTCCCGCGGTTCGCTCCACAAGCATATTCAGGCACTGATCGGGGCCGGTCTGGTCGAGCCCATGGGCGGCAGCCACCGCGGCATCCGCCTGGTCGAACAGGAAGTGGCGGAAGACGGCATCCCGTTCCTCGGCACCATCGCCGCCGGCCGGCCCATCGAGGCCGTCCTGCAGCCCGAATTCCTGCCGGTCCCCGATGTACTGCTCGGCCAGCGACCCTGCTACGTCCTGAAGGTGAGCGGCGACTCCATGATCGAGGAGGGCATCCTCGACGGCGACTTCGTGGTCATCGAGCAGTGCGACAGTGCCCGCAACGGCGAGATCGTCGTGGCCCTGGTGAACAATGGCGAGGCCACCCTGAAGCGCATCCAGCAGCGCCCGGGACAGGTGATCCTGCATCCCGCCAACCCCCGCATGGAACCCATGACCTACTCGCCCGACGAGGTGCAGATCCAGGGCGTGCTGCGGGGCTTGCTGCGCAGCTATCGCTGATCGCGGAACAAGGGGATGGGAAAAAGGGATCCGACCCCTTTTTCTACGGCGATCAATGTACAGGCGCTTTTATGCCATGATCGGAGTGTGAACAACGCCGCGCTTCATCCCGACTTCCCCCCATGGCTGCCGGCCGGGCCGGCGGCGCTGATCGATGCCGTACTGGCCACCGACCGGCGCGTGCTGCTGGCCGGACCGCCCGGCACGGGCAAGTCCACGCTGGCCGGTGCGCTCGCGGCGGCGCTGGTCGGGGCGGGCCGTACCTGCCGCTGCCTCGGCGCCGACCCCGGCTCACCCCTGTTCGGGGTGCCCGGTGCCGTGTGCCTGGGGCGCCGCGAAGGCGATGTCTGGCAACTCGAAGGCATCGAGGCGCTGTGTACGCTGGACGCCGGGCGCTTCCGTCTGCCGCTGGTTAGGGCGCTGCGCCGGCTGGCGCAGACGGTCGCGGCCGGCGTGCTGCTGGTGGACGGCCCCGGGGTGGTGCGCGGCGTGGCCGGGGCGGAGTTGCTGGGCGCCGTGGTCGAGGCGGCGCGCATCGACGTCGTGCTGATGCTGACACGCACCGGGCGCACCGTACCGCTGCTGCAGGAACTGCGTGCGCTGCCGGTCGAGGTCCATGCCGTGCCGGCGGCGGATGCGGCCAGCCGTCCCGGCAAGCGCGCCCGCGCCGCGTGGCGCACCGGCCTGTGGGATGCCTGGCTGGCGAATGCCGGGGAACGCGTGCTGGACACGGGCAGGCTGCAGCTCACCGGTACGCCGCCGCCGCTGGAGGCCCCCGACGCCTGGACCGGCCGGCAGGTCGCGCTGCTCGATGGCACGCGCACCCGGGCCCTGGGCGAGGTCACGGCGCTGGAAGGCGACCGGCTGCACGTGCGCATGCCAGCCACTCCCGGCGAGGCCCGAACCCTGCTGCTGCGCGATGCCGCGCGCCAGCCGGACGGCCGCCTCGGCAGCGTCGAGCGCTTCACCGCCGACCGCCTCACCTACCTGCCGCCGCCGGACATCGCGCCGCACGCGCCCGGCGCCGCAGTGACCGGGCCGCGGCCGGTCGGGCGGGTGGGCATGCTCGGCGTCTGCCTGGTCAACGGCGTGTTCGGCGACCCGCTGCTGCATGCGCGCCTGCGCCACCGGCGGCGCAGCCTGCTGTTCGACCTCGGTGAGGGCGCCCGGCTGCCGGCGCGCGTCGCCCACCAGGTGAGCGATGCGTTCATCACCCATGCGCACATCGACCACATCGGCGGGTTTCTCTGGCTGCTGCGTTCGCGCATCGGCGAGACGACGCTGTGCCGGCTGTTCGGCCCGCCGGGCCTGGCCGCAAACATAGACGGCCTCATGCGCGGCATCCTCTGGGACCGCGTGGGCGAGAACGGGCCGCGCTTCGAGGTGGTCGAGCTGCACGACGGGTGTCGCTTCCACTACGCGGTGCAGGGCGGGCGTCCCGGCTGCACCCTGCTGGAGGAACGTCGGACAGTGGACGGGATCGTGCTGGCCGAAGCGGGTTTTCGCGTGCGTGCCGCCACACTTACGCACGTCTCGCCGGTGCTGGCCTATGCCTTCGAACCCGCTCAGACGCTCAACATCCGCAAGGACCGCCTGCAGGCGCGCAAGCTTGCGCCGGGGCCGTGGCTGGGGGAGTTGAAGCGCTGCGTCCGGGCGGGGGAGCGCGAGACACGCCTCACGCTCCCTGACGGGTCAATCGAAACCGCCCGGGCACTGGCGGCCGAACTGGTACTGGTCACCCCCGGCAAGAAGCTGGTCTACGCCACGGACTTCGCCGACACCCCGGAGAACCGCGCGCGCGTTATCGTGCTGGCGCGCGGCGCCCACACCCTGTTCTGCGAGTCCACCTTCCGCGAGGCCGATGCCGAACTCGCCGTGCGCAGCGCGCATCTGACCACTCGCGCCTGTGCGGAGATCGCCGCGGCTGCGGGTGTGGCCCGGCTGGTACCTTTTCATTTCTCGCGCCGCTACGAAAAGGACCCCGGCGCGATGTATGCCGAGATCGCCGAGACCTGCCACGCCGTGGTGATTCCGGAAAACCTGTCAATTCGGGCATGACGGCGATGCAACGCCCGGCGTCGGCCGTCCGGCGCACAGCGCAACTTCGGGCGCGTAAAAAACACCAGATATCAATAACAAGCGAGTGTCCGCCAGGATAATTCGTGACGCCGTCATCCCGGGTGATCGCAGCGCGGCAAGTCTCGGTTCACAAAGCACATAAGGAAAGTTTAATATATGGTTTAGCCAGGACCCTTTAGTTGACAATCCATGACCCGTTTTAAATTAGGCCGAACCCGCCAATCGCATGACGCGCGCGACTGGTTGCTGGCGGCCGTCAGGCAGGGTGCAGGGGGTCTTGTCAGTGAAGCCGCCGCACACTTTGACTTGTCGCGCCAGGCCATCAACAGGCACCTGGCCTGGCTGGTCGACAACGATTATCTGATCGCTGACGGTATCACCCGCGGCCGGACATACCGGCTCGGCGCCCGGCGCAGCTTCCAGAGTACCTATATTATCGCGTGCATCGACGGGCATGGTGTCCATCAGCACGATTTCGGTTTTGTCTTTCAGGGGCTGCCGGACAATGTCGCTGAAATCTGTGACTACGGCTTTACCGAAATGCTGAACAACGCCATCGACCATTCCGGGGGCATTACGGTGATGATCGCCGTGCAACGGACGGCGACCGCGGTGAATATACTGGTGCACGACGACGGTGAAGGAATCTTCAGGCGCGTCGCGCGACGGCTGGGACTGCATGATCCCTGCGAGTCTCTGCGCAGACTGGCGCAGGGCAGGGTGACCACCGATCCGGCTAGGCATGTCGGGGATGGCATCTTTTTCACAGCGCGCGCTTTCGATGCCTTCAGCATCGTGTCGGGCGATCTGGAGTTCGCATACCGGGATAAAAGGGAACCGGTATCTTTGCTGCCGGCGGATATACCCTACAGGGGCACGCTGGTCAATATGGCGATCGCGACGGACAGCCGCCATGATATCGGCAAGCTGTTGGAGGCATAATACCCGCAATGAATCCGGGCGCATCGTCAGGATGATCAGGCGGGCACGGACAGTCGTGTAGCGTTCTTTATCCGGGTTTGTCCCTGAATTCCGGGCCACTGCCGCAACGGGGCGCAGTTGCTACAATGATCTCCCGATTACGTCTTCCGTCACATGCCCCATGCCCACCGACTGGCAACCCGTCATCCACGCCTTCAAGGCTGTCGTCCCGGCCGTGGAATTCTGGTCGCTGCGTCTGGTACACGAGGAGACCGAGACGCTCAGCGTGCGCGAGGGGGTGGTGCAGCCGCCGAGCCTGGCGCAGGGCCGCGGCGTGCACATCAGCCTTGTCGATCGCGGCGGGCATGCCTGGGCGGCCACCAGCGCCCTGACCCGCACGGGGCTGCGCGCGGCCGTCGGGCAGGCGCTCGACTGGCTCGCGCCGAGCCGCCGGTACGCACTGAGCGCCGCGGAAGGCCTCCCGCGGCCCGCACGTTCGGGCCGCTATACCTCGCGGGTGGCCATGCCATGGGACGCCTGGAGCCTGGCGCAAAAGATCGAACTGCTGCAGGTCATCAACAGCGAACTCAAAATCGATGCGGCCATCGTCGACTGGCAGGCCCATCTCTCCCGGCGGCGGACAGAGGTCACGCTGCTCACCAGCGACGGGATCACCATCGAACAGCAGTTCCGCTATCTCTACCCCGGCTATGCCGCGGTGGCGAACCGGGGCGCGCAGACGCAGCTGCGCAGCGGCGGCGGCTGGGGCGCGGCACGCCAGGGCGGACTCGAGCAACTTGCCGCCTTCGACTTTCCCGGTGGCGCCCGGCGGGTGGCCGAGGAGGCCCTCGCCCTGGTCGACGCCCCCGAGTGCCCCGACACCACGGCCGACCTCCTGCTCCTGCCGGACCAGATGATGCTGCAGATCCACGAGAGCATCGGCCACCCGCTGGAGCTGGACCGCATCCTGGGCGACGAGCGCAATTACGCCGGCACCAGCTTCGTGACTCCCGAGATGTTCGGCAGCTACCGCTACGGCTCGGAACTGCTCAACGTCACCTTCGACCCCGGCATCGCCCCGGAGCTGGCGAGCTACGCCTTCGATGACGAGGGTACGCCGGCCACGCGGACCGACATCATCCGCGACGGCATCCTGCTGTGCCCGCTCGGCGGTGCGACCTCGCAGGCCCGCGCCGGCATGAGCGGTGTGGCGAATGCGCGCGCCAGCGACTGGAACCGTCCCGCCATCGATCGCATGGCCAATCTCAACCTGGAGCCCGGCGCCAGCCGTCTGGAGGAGCTGATCGGTTCCATCGAGTCCGGCGTGCTCATGCAGACCAACCGCTCCTGGTCCATCGACGACAGCCGCAACAAGTTCCAGTTCGGCTGCGAGCTCGGCCGCCGCATCGCGGACGGCGAACTCAGGGGCCTGGTGCGCAACCCCAATTACCGCGGCATCAGTGCGACCTTCTGGCGCAGCCTCGCCGGTGTGGGCGATGCGAGCACCTTCGAGGTCCTGGGCGTGCCCACCTGTGGCAAGGGCGAGCCCAACCAGATGATCCACGTCGGCCATGCCTCGCCGGCCTGCGTGTTCCGCGATGTCGAGATCTTCGGGGGTGAATAGCGCTGGCATGGAGGCGTATTTCCGCGAATTGAGCGACACACTCTGCGCCGGTCTCGCGGCGGGCGAGGTACTGTTGCTGAACTGTCGCGGCGAGGATTCGGATTTTGTGCGCCTGAATCGCAACCGGATTCGCCAGGCCGGCCACGTGCACCAGCAGACCCTGAGCCTGAATCTCATTCGCGACGGCCGCGAGTCCACAGCACTCCTGACGCTCTCGGGCAGTCGCGAGGAGGACCTCGTCCGCGCACGGGGCCTGCTCGGGCAATTGCGCGCGCAGCTGCCGCTGCTGCCCGAGGACCCGCACCTCCACTACGCCACTGCCGTGCACAACAGCACCCACCACGGCGACAACCGCCTGCCCGCGGCGCATGAGGCGCTGGAGGCGCTCATCGATGCCGCCCGGGGGCTGGACCTGGTCGGCGTCTGGGCGGGCGGCGAGCAGAGCCATGGCTTTGCCAACTCGCTGGGCCAGTTCAACTGGCACAGCGCGCACAGCTTCAACCTCGACTGGAGTCTCTATCGCGAGGGCGACAAGGCGGTGAAGCTGAACTACGCGGGCTTTGTCTGGCGCGGCGATCTCCTTGCACGGCGGATCGCCCGGGGGCGCGAGACCCTCGATCTGCTCGGGCGCACACCCCGGACGCTCGTGCCCGGTCGCTACCGCGTGTTCCTCGCCCCGGACGCCCTGTACGAACTCATGCAGCTGGTCGGCTGGGGCGGCTTCGGTCTCAAGAGCCACCGTACCGCGCAGACGCCGCTGCTCGGCATGGTGCGCGAGGGGCGCATGCTGCATCCGGAAGTGAGCGTCACCGAAAACCACGCGCACGGGCTTGCTCCGCGCTTCACCCGCGCCGGTTTCATCAAGCCGGACCGCGTCGAACTGATCAGCGCAGGCGCCTATCGCGACTGTCTCGCCGACCGGCGCAGCGCCAGGGAGTACGGCACGGCCGTCAACTGCGCCGGAGAACAGCCGGAGTCGCTGGAGATCGGCGGCGGCCGGCTGCACCCGGATGCGGTGCTGGCCGCGCTCGGTACCGGGCTCTATGTCAGCAACCTGTGGTACACCAACTTCTCCGACCGCAACCACTGCCGCATCACCGGCATGACCCGCTTCGCCTGCCTCTGGGTGGAGCAGGGGCGACCGGTGGCGCCGGTCGACGTCATGCGCTTCGACGAGAGTCTCTACCACATACTCGGTGACCGGCTGGAGGACCTTACCCGTGAGCGCGAGCACATCCTCGACACCGGCAGCTATGAATGGCGCTCCGCCGCCAGTGCACGGCTGCCCGGCGCGCTGGTCAACGACTTCACCCTCACCCTGTAGAAAACCGGGGTCGGTGTCGGTTTTTTCTGATACGCCGGTACGTTCCAATCGAAAACCAAAGAGAAAAACCGACACCGACCCCGGTTTTGCCACGATCGGGGTTTTCAAGGTGAAATGGTTCAATTGAAATAGTTGCTACAATGCATACCCAATTCCGCCCGGTTCCGACAGATCCATGACCAGGGAAGTCATCCGCGTTCGCGGCGCCCGCCAGAACAACCTCCAAAACCTTGACCTCGACCTGCCGCTCGGCGAGTTGATCGTGGTGACCGGGGTGAGCGGTTCCGGCAAGTCCTCGCTGGCGTTCGACACCATCTACGCCGAGGGCCAGCGCCGCTACGTCGAGACCTTCTCGCCCTATGCGCGCCAGTTCCTCGACCGCATGGACGCACCGGGCGTGGAACGCATCGAGGGCATCCCGCCGGCCATCGCCATCGACCAGACCAACCCGGTGCGCACCTCGCGTTCCACGGTCGGCACCATGACCGAACTCAACGATCACCTGAAACTGCTGTTCGCCCGCGCCACCCGCCTGTACTGCCGCGGCTGCGGTGCCCCGGTGCGGCGTGATACGCCGGACAGCATCATCGAGTCCTTGTTCGAGCGGGCGGGCGCCGGGGCGCCGCGCGCGGTGATCAGCTTCGCCATCGACGTGCCGGAGAATTTCACCCGCGAGGAGGTTGAGGGACTGCTGGCGCAGCAGGGCTACACCCGGCTGCTTGCCCGCACCGACCGGCGGCTGGAAGTCGTTCAGGACCGGGTGCGTCTGGCGCCCGGGCGGCGCGACCGCATCGTGGAGGCGCTGGAGACCGGGCTCAGGCACGGTCACGGGCAGGTGAGCGTCCACGTGCTGGACGCCGACGGCGTGCCGGGAGCCCCCTGGCGCTTTTCCAGCGGGCTGCACTGCGCCGACTGTGACATCCATTACCGGGAAACCACTCCGAACCACTTTTCCTTCAACTCGCCCGTCGGCGCCTGCGAGACCTGCCGCGGCTTCGGCCGCACGCAGGGCATCGACTACGGACTGGTGGTGCCGGACGAGCACAGGAGCCTGGCCGACGGTGCGGTGAAGCCCTGGCAGACGGACGCCTACCGCGAATGCCAGGCCGACCTGCTGCGCTTCGCCCGCAGGCGCGACATCCCGGCCGACGTGCCCTGGAAGAAGCTGACGAAGGCGCAGAAAAACTGGGTAATCGACGGCGAGGGCGACTGGGACGAAGGGGTGTGGTACGGCGCACGGCGCTTCTTCGCCTGGCTGGAGACCAAGGCCTACAGGATGCACATCCGCGTGCTGCTCTCGCGCTACCGTTCCTACGACGAGTGCCCGGACTGCGGCGGTGCGCGCCTCAAGCCGGAGGTGCTGTTGTGGCGGTTGGGCAGTGCTGCGGATGCGGCCGCCGTGCTGGCCCCGGGCGCGCGCTTCAAACCGGTGGGCCTCGCGCTTGCCGACCGGATCTGGCAGGCCCTGCCCGGGCTTACCGTCCACGACGTGATGCGCCTGCCCATCGCGCGCTGCGCACAGTTCTTCGCCGCACTCGAACTGCCCGGATCGCTGGACGAGGCGACTGAACTGCTGCTCGGGGAGATCCGCGCGCGCCTGAAATACCTGGTCGACGTCGGACTCGGCTACCTGATCCTGGACCGGCAGTCGCGCACCCTGAGCGGCGGCGAGGTACAGCGCATCAACCTGACGACTTCGCTCGGCACCTCGCTGGTCAACACCCTGTTCGTGCTCGACGAGCCGAGTATCGGCCTGCACCCGCGCGACATGCAGCGCGTCATCGACGTCCTGCTGCGCCTGCGCGATGCCGGCAACACCCTGCTGGTGGTCGAGCACGACCCGCAGATCATGCTCGCCGCCGATCGTATCCTCGACCTGGGACCGGGGCCGGGCGAGCGCGGCGGGCGGCAGGTGTTCTTCGGCACGCCGAAGCAGCTGTTGCGCTCGAAGGCCTCGCTCACTGCTCGCTACCTGCGTGGGAAAACCGGGGTCGGTGTCGGTTTTTCAGATATGTCGATACGTTCCAACCGAAAACCAAAGAGAAAAACCGACACCGACCCCGGTTTTCTGGAGATCCGCGGGGCAGCGGAGCACAACCTGAAGAATATCGACGTGCGCCTGCCGTTGCGGCGGCTGGTCTGCGTGACCGGCGTCAGCGGTTCGGGCAAGTCCACCCTGATCCAGGACGTGCTCTACAACGCCCTGCGCAAACGGCAGGGCAAGCCGGTGGAGACGCCGGGTGCGCACAAGGTCATTCTCGGCCATGCCAGGATCGGCGCGGTGGTGCTGGTCGACCAGGCGCCGATAGGCAAGACCACGCGTTCCAACCCGGCAAGCTACGTCGGCGCCTGGAACGCCATCCGCGAACGTTTTGCCGCCATGCCGGAGGCCAAAGCGCGCGGCTACAAGGCCGGCACCTTCAGCTTCAACTCGGGCACCGGGCGCTGCCCCGCCTGCGGCGGCAACGGCTTCGAGCACGTGGAGATGCAGTTCCTGAGCGACGTCTACCTGCGCTGCCCGGACTGCAACGGCAGTCGCTATCGACCGGAAGTGCTGGAGATAACCGTGGACGGCAGGTCGGTGGCCGACATACTTGCCATGACGGTCAACGAGGCGCTGGGTTTTTTCGCCGACGAGCCGGCAGTGCAGCGGTCGCTCGAACCGCTGGCCGCGGTGGGGCTCGACTACCTCACGTTGGGCCAGCCCGTGCCGACGCTGAGCGGCGGCGAGGCGCAGCGCCTGAAACTGGCCGGCCACCTGGCAAAGGCGGGCAAGAGGAAAGCGGGGTTAGGCCTGCCGGGGGGCGACACCGACCCCGGTACCCTGTACCTGTTCGACGAGCCCACCACCGGTCTGCACTTCGACGACATCCGCCGGCTGCTCATGGCCTTCAGGCGTCTGATCGGGGAGGGGCATTCGCTGGTGGTGATCGAGCACAACCTGGATGTCATCGGCGCGGCCGACTGGGTCATCGACCTGGGCCCCGAGGGCGGCGAGGCGGGCGGCGAACTCGTCTGCGCGGGAACGCCCGAACAGGTCGCGCGGCACAAGACCAGCCACACCGGCGCCGCACTGCGGGAAATGGGGGACAGACCCCGTTGTTCTGAACGAAAAACGGGGTCTGTCCCCCATTTCCCCAACATCGAGATCCTGCACGCGCGCGAACACAACCTGAAAAACATCACCGTCGATATCCCGCGCGGCAAGTTCACCGTCATCACCGGCGTCTCCGGTTCGGGCAAGAGCACGGTCGCCTTCGATATCCTGTTCAACGAGGGCCAGCGCCGTTACCTGGAATCGCTCAACGCCTACGCGCGCCAGTTCGTGCAGCCGGCCGCACGCGCCGAAGTCGATGCCATCTTCGGCATTCCGCCCACCGTGGCCATCGAGCAGCGCACCAGCCGCGGTGGCCGCAAGAGCACGGTCGCGACCCTGACCGAGGTGTACCACTTCCTGCGCCTGCTGTTCGTCAAGCTCGGTACCCGCTATTGCCCGGACTGCGACGTGCCCGTCGAACCGCAGACGGCAGAGTCGATTCTGGCGCAGCTCATCCGGGCGCACCGCAACTGCAAGATCACCCTGTTCGCACCGCTGGTGGTCGCGCGCAAGGGCTACTACACGGATCTTGCCCGGTGGGCCGCGAACAAGGGCTTCGATCAACTGCGCGTTGACGGCCGGATGCTGCCCACGGCCGCCTGGCCGCGCCTGGACCGCTACAAGGAACACGACATCGAGCTGCCCGTCGGCACCCTCCGGGTGAGCGCGCGCAACGAGGCCGGCCTGCGCGCGTTGCTGCAGCGCGCACTGGAGTTCGGCAAGGGCATCGTCATCGCATCCCCGCTACCCGCAGGGGAGAGGGGTAATAAGGAAACCACCTTCTCCACCCATCGCGCCTGCCCGAGTTGCGGGCGTAGCTTCGAGGAACTCGACCCGCGCCTGTTCTCCTACAATTCCCGGCACGGCTGGTGTGCGGACTGCTACGGCACCGGGATACAGCTCGCCGGTTTCGATGCGGAACAGAGCGGCGAGGAGATCTGGTGGACCGACTGGTGGGAGGGCGAGACCCCTGTCTGCCCGGGCTGCGCGGGACAGCGCCTGAATCCCGAGGCGCTCGCCGTGCGTTTCAAGGAACAGTCGATCGCAAGCTTCGCCGGGCTGACCGTGCAGGCGGCCGGCGTCCTGTTCAACACCCTGAAACTCGCCGGTCGCGAGGCCGACATCGCCCGCGACATCCTGCCGGAACTGCGGGCGCGGTTGAAGTTCCTGGCCGACGTGGGACTCTCCTACCTCACCCTGGATCGCGCGGCGCCGACCCTGAGCGGCGGCGAGGCGCAGCGCATCCGGCTCGCCGCGCAGCTCGGCTCCAACCTGCGCGGCGTGTGCTACATCCTGGACGAACCCACCATCGGCCTGCACCCGCGCGACAACCGGATGCTGCTCGACACCCTCGGCCGGCTTGAGGGCAAGGGCAACACCATCGTGGTGGTGGAGCACGACGAGGACACCATCCGCCGCGCCGAGCATGTCATCGACCTGGGTCCCGGCGCCGGCGTCAACGGGGGGGAGGTGGTCGCCACCGGCCCGGTGAGCAGGCTGATCAGGCTGCCGCAGTCCGTCACCGGGCGCTTTCTCGCCAGGCCGCTGGCGCACCCGCTGTTCCCGAGAAGACCGGTGAACATCAAGGGTCGGGGCGCCGGCGCGTATCTCGAAATCCAGGGTGCGCGGCTGCATAACCTGAAGAACCTCACCGTGCGCTTTCCGCTGCGGCGGCTGACCTGCGTCACCGGCGTGTCCGGTTCCGGCAAGAGCACGCTGGTGCGCGAGGTCCTGCACGACAACCTGTACGCGCTGCTGCAGCGAACGGGCAAGGGCAAAAAGAAGCCGGTGCGCACCAGCGGCTGCCGGGGACTCAGGGGTTACGAATCGCTGCAGCGCGTGCTGGAGGTCGACCAGACCCCCATCGGCAAGACACCGCGCTCCTGTCCGGCCACCTATGTCGGGATATGGGATGCGATCCGCAAGCTGTTCGCCGGCACCCCCGAGGCGCGCCTGCGCGGTTATGGTCCCGGGCGCTTTTCCTTCAACGTCCGCGGCGGGCGCTGCGAGGCCTGCGAGGGGCAGGGCATCCGCAAAATCGAGATGAGCTTCCTGCCGGATGTGAAGGTGCCCTGCGAGGTCTGCCACGGCGCACGCTTCAACACCGAAACGCTGTCTATCCTCTACAAGGACCGGAGCATCGGCGAGCTGCTCGCCATGAACGTGCGCGATGCCGCCGACTTCTTCCGCGCGCATCCGAAGATCCACCGTGCCCTGCGGCTGCTCGACGACGTCGGCCTCGGCTACCTGACCCTGGGCCAGCCCAGCCCGACGCTCAGCGGCGGCGAGGCCCAGCGCATCAAGCTGGTCACCGAGCTGGCGAAGGCCGCAGGCCGCCCGTCAGATAAACCGGGATCGGTTTCCAGGAACCGGAAAACCGGCAGCGACCCCGGTTCAAGAGGCACGCTCTACCTCCTGGACGAACCTACCGTCGGCCTGCACATGGCCGACGTCGAGAAGCTCATCCGCGTGCTGCACCGCCTGGTCGAGGCCGGCAACAGCGTCATCGTCATCGAACACAACCTGGATGTCATCGCCGAAGCCGACTGGCTCATCGACCTCGGTCCCGAGGGCGGCGACGGCGGCGGCCGGGTTGTCGTCGCGGGCACGCCGGAGGCGTGCGCCGCAACGAAGGCTTCGCACACGGCGGAATTCCTGCGGCCGTTCCTGCGGGAAAGGGCGGGAGCTTCCGCCGAGAAAAGGCCTCGACAGCAACCGTAGGGCAATAGGCGCCAGGATACGCAGGGTGCAATGAATTGCACCGTATCCAAAATTCACTGGTGCAATACGCTGCGCTATTGCACCCTGCGTGATTGACTGTCGATGCGATGAGAAATTGTGGGAGCGGCGCCTCGCCGCGATTAATGCCTTCCTGTCAGAACCCGATGCCCACACCACTGTCCCAGGAGCCGCCGCTGCCCACGCCGACGCCGAAGAAGACGCGGCCGTCGTCGGAATAGCGGTCGATGTGCCACAGGTAGTTCTGCCGGCCAGCCACGACCGGGTGGGTGTAGGCGGATTCGCCGATCCAGCCGGTGCGGGTGCCGGACACCGACCCGGTTCTTACGGCTTGTGCCGCCCGATGTATTCCATGACCGCGCGTGCCAGCAGGTTGGAGCGCGTATCGCCCTCGCACTCGGCCTGTTCGTCGACCAGCGTCAGCACCCGTTCGGGCAGCGTGATTTTGATGCGCCGGGTCTTGGTGGCCAGTTTCAAAAGGTCCACGTTCACCAGCGCCCAGATGCCGCCGGCAAAGTCCGGGTTTTTCAGGTGCGCCTCGACGGTGCGTGCCGCGGGGATGTCGCCGCCATCCAGCAGCAGACCTTCCAGGTGGCATTCGATCGCCTCGACGGCGCTGCCCATCGCCGCTTCCATGGTGGCACCTGCCGAGAAGCAACCCGGCAGGTCCGGAACGGTGACGCCGTAGTCGGAGTTATTGTCCTTGTGAATGACTATCGGATAGCGCATTTCCCCTGCCTTGATGCCGGCCAATCTGCTGACAAATGAGCGATGATCGAATCCATCCACTATACACACGCCCGTGCGGTGGCCGGGATAGGCCATATGGACTACCGCAAGCCCCTGCCAGGTAATCCTTGGCCGAACAGGCCCGAAAAGCTGTCAGACATCGCCGCGTCCGCTTGTAGGACATTTCCTACACGCGTCATATTTTGGGAAGGTGGTAGCGCTCTGATCAGGCGCTGCGCAGCCGGGTCAACTTCACCAGGGCGATGGCGGCCAGGGGCACGAGGAAGGTGAGCGCCGCCACGGTGATCATCAGCCAGCCGAGTTCCGAGTAGTCGGCCGGCACCGTGACGGCGCCGGTGGCCCGGTCCGTGACCTCGCGGGTGACGGTATAGAGCTGGTTGACGTACTTGGTGCCCAGCGTGCTGGCCGAGAGCGCCAGGTTGGTGAACGAGGCCATGACGGCGAAGAAGGTCGCCTTGAGCCTTGCCGGCGCCGAATTGGCGATCCAGGCGAGCATGGGGATCATGGCCACCTGGCCGAGCGGCGACTCGATCGCCGTGTCCACCAGCGCGATGAAGTGCGCATTGACGACGCCGCCCGTGTGCGCCGCCGTCCATGCGTGCAGGCCGTAGTACATGCCGATGATCGGGAAGGTCAATGCCGTGCTGATCAGGGTAAGGAACACCACGATGTAGGCGATGGACTTCTCCGCCATGAAGCGGCGGAAGATGAACATGCCGAACAGCGCGAGCGCACTGCTGATCAGCGACAGTACCGACAGGAACTGCTGGTCGAAGCCGAGTGCGTCGATCATCCACCAGGTTTGGCCCGCGCCGGGGGTGGGCATGGCGCGGTAGACGAAGATGATGATGGCCGTGCCGAGCAGCACGTGGCGGGCTTCGGGCGCCAGTTCCTTCAGCAGGCGGTTGATAAGAAAGCCCACGATCAGCATCGAGCCCGCGAAGATGATCTCCTGGTTGTACGGCACCTCGCCCAGACCCATGGTGATGGTGAAGGCCACGAACACGAGGCTGCCGCCGAGGATCCACCAGTTGGGCGGCGTGTGCTCGCCCTTGCCGTGCACCATCTCCAGGGCCTCGGCCGCATCGATGCCGTGGCGGCGCAGGCGCTTCAGTTCGCGGCGCTTGAGGATGCCGGCGAGCAGCACCCCAGCCACCGAGACCACGGGAATGACCAGCGCGATCTCGTAGATGCGGATATAGATGGCGAGCTTCTGCGCCTCGTCCAGGGCATCGACGCCGGCGAACATGAACACGTTGAGCAGGGCGACGAACACCGTGCCGCCGATGATCGCCACGCGCCCCAGCGTCTGCATGGTGGTGTGCATCAGGCGCCGCGTGCCGGCGGGGAAGGGATGGCCTTCACCATCCAGCAGCGGCACTGCCTCCACGGTCATGGCGTCGGCGACCACGTCCTGGAGCACGTAGCCGACCGGCGCCAGCAGCGTGCTCAACACGAACCAGGCCGCGACCGGCATCATCGCGCCCATGGCGTCCGGGTGGGCGAGCAGGCCGACCATGATCAACAGGCTGGCCGCGGTCAGGCAGGCGCCCAGATAGACCAGCCCGGCCTTGTGGCGCCAGATCAGGTCGACCAGGTGGCCGAGCGGCATCTTCAGCGCCCAGGGGATGCCCGCCCAGAACCCCAGGGCGGCGAGAAACTCCGCCGACAGCCCCAGGTAGTCCTTGACGAAAAAGGTGCCGACGATGGCCGTCAGGCCCGAGACGCCGTAGGCGAGGTAGACCATCAGGGGCGGCAGGTAGGAGAGCCGGACCTCGCGCCCCAGCTCCAGGATGGTGCGGTCGAACCAGCGGTAGGCGCGCATCAGCATGGCGGGGGAGGATACTGGCAGGGGGTGGGTTTGACAATGCGGGCAAATAGTTGGCTTTGTTGCTATTGCGCTGTGGGAGTGTATTGCATCTGCGATATTTGAATTTTCCTTGTAGGCGCTACGGCACTGCCGAGATTCTCACCAGAAACAATGTCCCTCTAGACACAATAAAACCGGTTACTACGTAGGTACAAAATGAGGCCAGATAAAATTTTTGACAAATGTAATCGCATACTTTTGCTATACCGGGTACGGATGGGAATATCGGGTATACAATGAAAAGTTAATATTAATGGAGTAGAGGTCTTGAGGGATATCTAGCTTTCCATCATTCTTTCACTAACAGCTAAGATCGAGGGGTGGTTAAGTGCATCGCTTGGTGAGTTCCTCGGTGTAGAAGAGGTTTTGGCAGATACATAATGAAACGCGCCTATTATTCATCGACCATTTGTGATTTCTGTAAACAGGAGCCGGATCATGTTCTTGGTGAAATAGCACGTGAACACTCATTTGACTTGACTCCTCTTCAACGGGATGCGTGGATTGAGCAGACGGCGTTGTTGAGGGATATCTTGCATGATCATAATGGAAAAATATATTTCGAGTTTTCAATACCAAGAATGGGTAGGCGAATTGATGCTGTAGTGATCATTGGCCCTGCGGTTTTTGTTATTGAGTTTAAAGTAGGTGCGAATGCTTATGATGCAGCTGACTTAGATCAGGTTATGGATTATGCGTTGGATTTGCATAACTTTCATGAAGGTAGTCACCTTGCCACACTCGTACCCATTCTAGTGGCAACCAACGCGCCAGCAATGGACAATATATTGAATGCGCTTCCAGTTGATGGGCTTTGTTCACCTGTTTGCTGTAACAGTGGCAATCTGGAAGACGCCATAAATAGAGTACTGAATTTAAAACTAGAACAGTCGATTGACTGTAATGCATGGGAAAATAGTGGGTACAAACCTACCCCGACCATAATCGAAGCAACCTTGGCACTCTATAATGGCCATTCAGTTAGTGAAATTACACGCAGTGATGCAAATGCCGTGAATTTATCTGCAACATCGAATTCTGTGGCGGAGATTATTGCTCTATCTAAGAAGAAATCTGAGAAATCTATTATTTTCGTAACGGGCGTACCCGGTGCTGGCAAAACTTTAGTGGGGCTCGATGTTGCTACGACTCATATTGATCCTAAAGATGAGCTTTATAGTGTATTTCTTTCGGGTAATGGTCCCTTGGTTAAAATTCTCCAGGAGGCATTAGCTCGTGACAAGGTCGCCCAGGGAGTGGCAAGCGGGGTGAAATTTCGTAAAGGTGATGCGCTTAGTGAAGTAAAAGCATTTATTCAAAATGTCCATCATTTCCGAGATGAGGGCTTGGTAAATCTATCAAAACCACCTATAGAGCATGTTGCGTTATTTGATGAGGCCCAAAGGGCATGGACAAAGGATCAAACAATTAAATTTATGCGGGAAAAGAAAAATCAAAAGGACTTTAGTCAATCTGAGCCCGAGTTTTTGATTTCGTGCATGGATAGGCACGCGGATTGGGCGGTGGTTGTTTGTTTGGTAGGTGGGGGCCAGGAAATCAATACTGGTGAGGCGGGTATTAGTGAATGGTTTGAAGCTATTGAGCATTCTTTTCCTCACTGGAAAATTTACCTTTCTGATCGACTCACCGACAGCGAATACGGCGCTGGGAGAATTGTTAATAAAGCAAAAAATAATGCGATGGTTGTTTTCCTTTCAGAGTTGCATTTGCGAACTTCAGTGCGCTCTTTCCGGAGCGAAAAAGTCTCGTTATTTGTAAAGCAGTTGTTAGATTTGGAGAAAGAAGGTGCCCGCAAAAATTTATTAGACATTCAGGATAAATACCCAATCGTACTGACTAGAGATCTTGATGTGGCTAAGAAATGGGTTAAAGCACAGGCGCGAGGTTCTGAGCGTTACGGAATGGTGGTTTCATCTCAGGCAGAGCGCCTCAAGCCATATGCGATAGATGTTCGTGTAAAGTCAAATCCGGTACATTGGTTTTTGAACGGTAAAGAGGATGTTCGTTCATCATATTTTCTCGAAGATGTTGCAACAGAGTTTGATGTGCAGGGGCTTGAATTGGATTGGGTGTGTATAGCTTGGGATGCGGATTTTCGGTATAGCGGTGCGAATTGGGGGAATTGGTCATTTCGTGGTAGTCGCTGGCAACGTATTGCGAAGCTCGAGCGACAAATTTACCAAAAAAATGCTTATCGTGTTTTATTAACTAGAGCCAGGCAGGGTATGGTTATATTTGTCCCTGAAGGCGATGATGATGACCTTACAAGGCCAAGAGAATACTATGATCCGACATACAGCTATCTCAAGGGGTTAGGAATTTCGAGCATTTAATCTTAGGCTCTCCCACCAGGTGAAAGTTCATAAGTAGAGATTTCCCGATTCTAAAATGGACCGGATACATATCCTTTAGAGGATGAGTGGGGCATATCATTTCCAGACATAGGGAATCACTACTGAATGTGCTTGGCGCGACATGGCCGTCACCATTTACAAGCACCTGATCGAGCACCCGGCAGGTAATGTCCCCATGATCGGCAATTCGGGCACCGGCAAGACCATTACCTTGAAGACCGTGGCGCGGTTCTTCGCGGATGTGGAGGGGTATGAACGATTTTCGACCATCATCCGCATCAACGCCAGCCCCGTGGCCGGCCGCCTCACGCAGCTTGTGTCCTGATTCGCAAGGGCTTTTGGTCAGGCCCGGGGCCCGGTTTCAACCGGGCCTGAGATTAGGGATAATCCCTTTCCCATAAATAGAACTCGGGACAGGAGCTGCATGGAAAACGAAGAACCGAATGCAGGCGCAGCCGGCCGGCCGGGGCCCCGGATCTGGGGCCTGATGGTACTGGTCGCTGTCATCACCGTGATCGCCGTCTGGCTGATACCGGTGGACGACGAGGATGCGCCGACCTCCCGGCTTGAACTGCCTGTCCCGGGAGCAGCGCAACCGACGCAGCAGCCTGCCGGCACGGCCCTGCCCGGGACAGCCGAATCGTCATCCGGCGCGCAACCGTCATCCGCCACGGGCACCTCCATGCCACTGGACCTGCCGCCGCCGCCGGGTGGTGTTGCCACCGTCACCGGCGGGGGCGAGGGCGCCCGCACCTTTCTCTATAAACTGCGCGCCAGCGGTGGGGAGCCCGATCCGGAAGTGGTCTTTGCCGAGGCGGAACGTCTGCAGGGCCAGGATGAGCTGGAAGACGCCTACCTGCTGTACCGTTATGCGGCCCGTCATGGCCAGGCGCAGGCGGCCATGAGACTCGGCACGGCGGCCGATCCGGCCTACCATTCGGCGGAAAACAGTTACCTGCCCGAGCCGGCGCCCGGCCAGGCCCGCAAGTGGTACAGCCTGGCAGCCGCCGCCGGTAACAATGAAGCCGATCAGCGCCTGGAGGATCTGCGTGGACGCCTGAAGCGTGCCGCCGCCGCCGGGGATGAGCAGGCAGAGCGTCTGTTATTACAGTGGCGATGACCAGCCGGGGAGAGGGGATGATGAGGAACGCCTTGCTTGCGCTCGTGATGGCCCTGCTGGCCTGCCAGGCAGTGACCGCCATGGGGGCGGGAAGCGCGGACAGGCCGCTGCTGATGGCGGGCAAACACAGTCTGTACCAGCGCGTACTGTCCGTGCCCGGCGCCCGGCTGGCCGACAGCCCGGGCGGCACGGCGGACAAACCGGTCACGCCCTTTACCGCCTTCTACGTCTATGCCCGCGAGCAGCAGGGCGGTAGGGAATGGATCGAGGTCGGCACGAACCGTTTCGGCAGCCGCGCGGGATGGCTGCCCGGTTCGGAGACCATCGAATGGAACAATGGTCTTACTGCCGCCTTCCGCGACCCGGCCGGGCATGACCGGGCGCTGCTGTTCAGGGACAGCGATTCGCTGCGCCGGCTTGCAGGACAGGACGACCTGAATAGCTACCAGCGGCTGTATGACGCGGCGGTGAAGGGACAGCTTGCCGACGACTCGCCCGTGGTCGCCATCCAGCCGGCCGGGTATATCGATATCAGGAAGGATTTCTACCTGGTGCCGATCCAGCGCTACGAGGACGTCTATCTCGGCGGCGCCAAGGCACGCCTGCTGCAGGTCTCCAGCGTACCGCTGGCCAGCGATGACACCGGCGGAACGTCAAAGCGCGGCTACACGGCGGGCCTGGTGTTCGTCGTCGACTCCACCCTGTCGATGCAGCCCTACCTGGAGCGGACCCGCAAGGCGGTGAGCACTATCTTCGATACCCTGCGCCAGGCCGATCTGCTCGGTCAGATGAACTTCGGCCTGGTGGCCTATCGCGACAACGTCGCCGCGGCCCCCGGGCTTGACTACCTGGTGCGGACCTACGTCGACCTGGATGAGGGGCACGATGCCGGGGGTTTCCTCTCGCGCCTGAAAACGCTGCGCGATGCCGGCGTGTCGAGCCGGGACTTCACCGAGGATGCCTATGCCGGTGTGAAACAGGCGATCGAGGATATCGACTGGGCAGGTCACGATGCCCGCTATATCGTGCTGGTGACCGATGCCGGTGCGCGCGAGGCCGATGACCCGCTGTCCAGTACCGGCCTGGACGCCGAAGGCCTGCGGCAACTGGCGCAGGAGAAGGGGATCGCCATTTTCGTGCTGCACCTGCTGACGGATGCCACCATGCCTAATCATGCAGCGGATGCCGCCCAGTATCGCCGGCTGGCGGACTTCCCGGGTATCGGCAGCCTGTACTACGGCGTGCCCACCGGCGATGTCGACGAGTTCGGCCGGGTGCTGGATGCGCTCGCCGGCCAGATCACCAATCAGGTCCGCATGGCGGCCTCGAACCGGCCGGTTCCCGAACCGGCAGCAGCCGGCGACGATGCGCAACTCGCCGAGCTGCAGGAGCGGGTGGCGAAGCTGGGCTATGCGTTGCGCATGCGCTACTTGCGCAAGAGCGCCGATGGCAAGCTGCCCACCATGTTCGATGCCTGGCTGCTGGACCGGGACTTCCGCGATCCGCAGCGCCATACCCTGGATGTGCGGGTGCTGCTCAGCCGTGACCAGCTCTCGGACCTGAGTGACGTGCTGATGCAGGTGCTGGAGGCGGCGGAAGAGGGCCTGATGTCACCGCAGAATTTCCTCGGCGAACTGCAGAGCCTGGCCGCGACCGCCACGCGCGATCCCGAGCGCCTGGGTGAGACGACGGCGACCACCACGGACGCGGGTGGCAGCCTGGCGGACCTGGGTTTCATGCGCGAGTACATCGAGGGCCTGCCCTATACCGGCGAGGTGATGGGCATCTCGCTGGATGACTGGCAGAGCTGGTCGATGCAGGAGCAGATTGCCTTTATCAATCGCCTGGAGGACAAGGTGAACTATTACCGCGCATTGCACGATCATACCGACCTCTGGATCAGCCTGGACGGCGGGCCGGTCAACGGTGATTCGGTCTACCCGATCAAGCTGGAACAGTTACCCTGATGCCCGGGCCACTGCAGGGCGTAAAGCGGGTGCGTGAGGCAGTGAGCGAACCCCAGCCAACCACCATCTACCTGTTGCATGATGTGGTCAAGGAACGCACATCCCGGGGTGTGGGCTTCCGCCTCCGGGTGCCGAGGCTGCGCATCAACCAGGGCGAGCAGATGGCCCTGATCGGTGAGTCCGGCAGCGGCAAGTCGACCCTGCTGGACATCCTGGCCTTCATTCTGCAGCCGTCCTCGGCGGGCGGCTATCGTTTCCGTCCGGGAGAAGACGGGAATCCCGTCGATGTGGTCGATTGCTGGCAGCATGCCAGGCAGAACCGGCTGGGTGACCTGCGCAAGCGTCATATCGGCTACGTGATGCAGACCGGTGGCCTGCTGCCCTTCCTCTCGGTCCGCGACAATATCGGCCTCAGCCGCAACGTGCTGGGTATGAAAAAGGACGGGACGGTGGAACACCTCGCCGAGATGCTGGGCATCGCCGACCATTTAAAGAAACCGCCGGCCGATCTGTCCACGGGCGAGCGCCAGCGCGTGGCCATCGGCCGCGCACTGGCGCACCGGCCCGCGATCGTGCTTGCCGACGAGCCGACCGCCTCGCTGGACCCGTTCGCCGCGGAAAAGGTCATGTCACTGTTTCTCACGGTGGCGCAGGATCTGAATACGACGGTGATCCTCGCCAGCCACGCCTGGCGCAATGTCAAGCAGCTCGGGCTGCGGCGCCTGTTCCACCGCACCACGCACTCCAAGGACAGCAAGATGACCGAAACGGTGATCAAGGGCTAGTCGGATTGCGCGCGGGACGGTGGGGAATGATGCGGATGCATGGCCAGTCTCGCAGCTGTCCCAAAAACTCCCTCTCCCTCCGGGACGCCGACAGGGATGTCGGCGATAGAGCAACGCATGGAGCAGTTGCCGAGAGGGTTGGGGTGAGGGGGTCAAACCTGGCCGACAACCTGATTTTATTTTCCCCTCATCCTGTCCTTCTTCCCGAGGGAGAAGGGACGCTGTGTTATACAGCTGATTATCATTTTCATGTCAGGTCATTTGCAGACTGCAGATGGCATACAGTATTCAGAAACTTGCTGGAATTTGAGTTTCTGTAATTGGGACAGGTTCAACCATATATGCAGACACAAGACTCAAACTGTTCTGACAACCTGTCCTTGTTCCATGCGTGCGTTATACAAAAATCCCTTCCTGACAGCCGCGCCGTGTCATGATCATGAACAAGTTCAGGATCCTGCGACTGGCAAGCCGGGACTACCTCCACGAGTGGCAGATGTCGGTGTGTTTCGTGCTCGGGCTGGCGGCGGTGCTCGGTCCCATGCTGGTGCTGTTCGGTCTCAAGTTCGGTATCGTCGGTGCGATGATGGACCGCCTGATCGAAGACCCGGCCAATCGCGAAATCCGCCCTGTGGGGAGCGGGCATTTCGAGCAGCAATGGCTGGATAGCGTGCGCCGCAGGTCCGAGGTCGTATTCCTGGTGCCGCGGACACGCAGCATTGCGGCGACCATCGAGCTTTCCAGCAAAAAGGTATCCCGCATCGTGTCGGTGGAACTGATCGCCTCGGGCCAGAGTGATCCGCTGCTTGCGCCGGATGCCCCGTTGCCGGAGGGGTTCGACCGGTTGGTGCTCTCGCGCAGCACTGCCGACAAGCTGGCCGTCAGTGCGGGTGACGTGCTGGATGGCAGCCTTGCCCGGCGCTTCCGGGGCGAGCTGGAACGCGTACACCTGCCCCTGACGGTCGCGGCCATTGCCCCGGCGGGGGCGTTTGAGCGCGATGGTGCCTTTGTCTCGGTACGGTTGCTGGAGGCGCTGGAGGATTTTCGCGACGGTCGGGCGGTGCCCGAACTCGACTGGGGCGGCCAGCCCGCTGACGGCCAGCGCAGTTATCCGGGCTTCCGGCTCTACGTGCGTTCCATCCAGGACGTGGCGGGCCTGCGCGATGCCTTCGCCGACATCGGCATCGAGGTGCACACACGGGCGGCACAAATCGAAACAGTGCAGCGCATGGACCGCAACCTGACCGCCATCTACTGGGCCATCGCGGCGATCGGCCTGGTGGGATTCTCGCTGTCGCTGGGCGCCAGCCTGTGGGCCAATGTCGAACGCAAGCGCAAGCAGTTGTCGATCCTGCGGCTGGTGGGTTTCCGCACCCGGGACATCATATGGTTTCCGATGGTGCAGTCGCTGTTCACCGCCATGCTGGGCTGGGCGCTGGCCGTGGCTATCTACTCCGCAACGGCATTGGTCATCAACACCATGATGTCCGATCAGCTGGAGGCGGGCCAGCAGGTCTGCCGGCTGTTACTGATCCACTATGCCATTGCCCTGGGACTGACATGCGGCGCTGCCGTGATTGCGGCGGCCCTGGCGGGTACGCGCTCGGCGCGTATCGAACCCTCCGAGGGCCTGCGCGAGATCTAGCGATCCCGGGGGGCGACCCGGAATAAAATAGGGACAGACCACAATTTCCGCTACTATTCAGCAAGAACCTGAACCTGAGTCCGTCTGTCTTCCGGACACAACCCTTTGCCGGCACGTTCCATGACCCCGACACAGATCTACGAATCCCTGCGCCGCGATGTGATCGGGCAGGATGCGGCCCTGCGCAACATGGCTGTCGCCATCTACAAGCACCTGATCGAGCACTCGGCCGGCAATGTCCTCATGATCGGCAATTCGGGCACCGGCAAGACCACCATCATGAAGGCCGTGGAGCGGTTTTTCGCGGGGGCGGAAGGGTATGAAAGGTTCTCGACCATTATCCGCATCAACGCCAACCTCGTGGCCGACCTGGCGGACCGCGGCCGGCAGAGCAATGTGGTGATGGACCGGCTGGCCCGCCACGCCGCCGAGCTCCTGGGCGAGAAGGCCGACCTGGAGACGGTGCGCGAGTACGTGGCCCACGGCATCGTCTGTGTCGACGAGGTCGACAAGATCCGCGCCGTGGTGGGCGGCGAGCCGAGTATCAGGGGGATCACCGCCCAGGACAGCCTGCTCACCCTGATGGAGAACGAACAGGTGCAGGTGGAGATGCGCTATTTCGACGCCGGCCGCTGGCATACGCAGGTCGAGCCGGTCAATACCGCGCATGTCCTGTTCGTAGCCGGCGGCGCTTTCGAGGAGCTGTATGACCAGGTACTCCTGCGCGTCACCAAGCATTCCGGGATTGACCAGTTCTACAGGCAGTTGCGCGGCGCTGACGGCAACTACCGGCGCCAGTTTGAATTCAGGCTGAGCGAACACCTGATCCAGGAAGATATCTTCAACTACGGCATGTCACCGCAATTCCTGTCGCGCTTCGACAGCACAATCTTGCTGGGAGACCTGGGGGCCGCGCACCTGGTGGAGATATTCCGGGATACGGCCGACGCCATCTGGCCGCAGGCGGTTGAATTTTTCGTGAACATGGGTATCGACCTGACCATCACGGATGAAGCCGCCTACCGGATTGCCGATATCGCGGCCGGCAAGAACCGGCTTGGCGCCCGCGCCCTGCGCGAGGTGTTCGGCTCGATCATCAAGCAGCTCGAGTTCGA
>Ga0210096_1000014_pt1 | contig 122351 bp, 110 predicted proteins | sample China_Galinas_PW_4_FD_184864 | JGI IMG/M metagenome (GOLD analysis project Ga0210096, IMG submission 184864) | Wetland microbial communities from San Francisco Bay, California, USA, that impact long-term carbon sequestration - China_Galinas_PWA_D2... | ecosystem: Environmental > Aquatic >...
TTGATTACATCGAAGTGTTCTACAATCGGACCCGGCGGCACAGCCATCTGGGTCAGGTGAGTCCTGCCGCATACGAGGCAGGCTCAATGGGAAGCTAGGCGGTGTCTATAAAACTGGGGGAAGTCCAGATTCCATTGTGGGAGATTGCTTCGCTGCGCTCGCAATGACGAGGATTTAGTAATTAATCAGAGTTTCCCTAAGTCCGACAGGCTTCTAGCGGCTGGGTGCGGAAGATTCAGCGCGAGCTTTCGGCCAGCGTCGCTTCAGGCACATCCAATGGTCAGGGGCGGCCCTTATCCATTTTTCAAAGTATTCATTGATCAGTCGCGTCATGGCAATGGCCTGCTCGGCCAATTTAGCATCCGGAACGGGGCTGGCGATGGGCGCCTCGATGGATACCCGGAAATGGCCCGGCCTCAGGCGCTCCCCCCTGATAGGAATCAGGGCCGCCCCGCTGCGCAGGGCCAGGCGGGCCGCACTGGTGTTGGTCAGTGCCTCTACGCCGAAAAACGGCAATGGTTCCCCGGTGTCGAGCCGGGTATCCATCGCCAGGCCGATGCTGTTACCGGCGTTGAGCTCGCGCAGCAGCGGGCGGACACCGGCATGCGTGGGCAGCAGCTTTACCCCGAAGGACTCGCGCAGCCGGTGCAGTATGTCCCGCACCTGCGGATTTGACTCCTCCGCGAAGACAACGGTGGTCGTCAGATTCTGCTGCCGGGATAACAGGTTAGTGACCTGCCAGGCGCCAACGTGGGCGGACACGAACACAGTCGCCCCTCCGGCATCGAGGTGGGCCTGCGCCAGCGGGTCGATGCAGAACTCCAGGCGTTGTTCCCGCTCTGACCAGATTTTGTCCATATTGGCCAGTTCGGCAGTCGCCATTCCGAGTTGCCGGAAAACCCCCCTGGTGGTGCGGCGGAGATCTTGCTCATCCCAGTCAGGGAACGCGACAGCGAGATTGCCGCGCACATTGCGTGCCAGAGACGTATGGGGGCCGATCAGGCCCACTATGGCCGCGGCGACTGAAGACGCCCGTTCCACTGACAACTGTCTTAAGACCAGGAACAGGAACCGGAACAGCTGTGCTTCCAGCCAGCTCGCGGCCCTGCCCAGCGCCGGAATGGCGCGGGCGGCTTTCTTGGGTACCAGGTAGTACTCTGGCACAGGTAGAAGTTTAGCGGCTTGCGCCAGTGGTTCCGAAGACGAAATCCCACAACGGTGAGCTGACACCGTAACGCCCGCGTTCACCGGAGTAATGGTGCTTGAGATGATAGCGCTTCAGGTACTTCGCCACTGGATTCTTCATTGGAAAGTGATGGGTGGCGTAGTGGATGTAGTCGTAGATCAGATAGCCGACGATAAAGAAGGCGCCGAAAGGCTCGATCCAAGGTGCGGGAATCACCAGTCCAAACAGGAAAAACAGCGCTGCCATAATGGGTACAGCGCCTGCCGGGGGCATGACCAGTCGGGTCTTGTCCCGCGGATCATCGTGGTGGTTACCATGGAACAGGTATACGAACCACTTGCCCAGCCTGCTGCGCGCGGGGTAGTGAAACACAAATCGGTGCAGGCTGTACTCCGTCAGCGTCCAGGTAACAAGGCCCAGGACACCGATTCCCAGTACCGGCAACAGGGGCAGGTGATGCATGGCGAAGCTGCGCCACAGCAGCCATACCACCACCGGCGCCCAAAACAGCAGGGGAACTACGGGGTGTACGTGTGTGAGGCGCTCCAGGAAGTCGTTCTCGAACAGACGTATGGATTGATGTGTTTTACCATGCTGCATAGGAATTTATTCCGGCTTGCGCCGGGCTTTACCAAGGTTGTCGGGTCGCGCCTTTGGCCACACTCGTGTTGAGCAGATCCAATCCTCCGGGCGCTGGCGTATCCAGCTTTCGAACAATTGGTGTACCTGGCGCATCATATCAAGAGCCTGATCGTTTTTACAGTCGCCGGGATTTGCGGGGCGCACCGGCGGGTGGAAGGTAACCCTGAAATGCGCACCTTTGATGCGCTCCGCCTGGGCCGGAATCAGGTCGCAACCAAAATTCAACGCCAGTTTTGCTGGCAAGATGGTAGTAAATTTTCCCCTGTCGAAAAAAGGTATCGCTTTGTCCCCGCCCACCGGACGGTCTACCAGCATGGCGACGGTGCGCCCCGCTTTCAGTCTCTCAACCAGCAGGCGTGCGCAGTTGTCGCGGGGTAGGAGTTCACAATTGAGTGCAGCCCGGGATTCGCGCAACAGGCGGTCAAGCCAGGGATTGCTAAGCGGGGTATAGAGGGCGGAATTCTCAATGCCGAGCCGTCCGAGCGCGGATTCGATCAGCTCCCAATTGCTCAGGTGGGCCCCTACCACGACTGCTGGCCCGCTTCTGTCGCGAAAGGTCAGGTCCGGATCACGTACGACGACCTCCAGCCGCTGGTCTGCCCGATCATTGATAATACGGTCCAGGTGTGGGAATTCACTCAGAACCCGCCCGGCACTGGACCAGCAGGCCTTGACCAGGCCCTTGATCTCACGAGGTGATTTTTCCGGAAATGCGATGCGATAGTTCTCTTCCATGATGGCGGTCTTGCGCCTCGTCAGCGGGCCGATGATGGCGCCTCCCTTTGCGCCGAGCGTGGAGGCCCACTCCACAGGCAACAGGCGGAAGAGCATAAGCAGACTCCAGATCAGGGCGAAATCCACGCGCCACAGGAACCGCCGCAGGAACTCGTGTTTGCGGGCGATCTTGCGCAATGGATTGCCGACTATAAAGTCAGGCAGAACCGGGCCTCCTTGGTTAGTTCCTGGTCGGCAACGCCCATCCATGGCAGTTACCTCCACGGAACTGGAAAATCAGGTTTCGCCAGTTCCGTCCTTCTCAATCGCTTGCGCGATCGAAAATGGAAGAGCGTCCATGGCCGGCATTGGTTGCCGTCGTTTCCGGACGGAAACCAATCAGGGAGAATGTTGTGCTCAGCTTATAATAAAATGCCAGGGCATGAACTGTTGCCCTGTGTTTGCGTGTCAAAGTCGCGAATCCCTGAGTTCCTCAAGTCCCTTCGACAGCCGCACTCGTGGCCGCCAGCCAGTGGCGGCGGTGATTTCGTCGTTGTCCACGACCCAGTTCGGATGGCGCAGTTCCCGCAGCTTTGCCGGGGTCAGCATGGGAGCGTAAGTCAGCGCACGGGATAGCGCCAGATTGGCGTGGGCCAGTACATCCAGCAACGGGCCGGGCAGCCGGACCAGGCGTACCTTACGCTGCCAGACGCCCCCTGCTATGGCCGCCATCTCGTCCCAATTGTAGCCGCCGGGTGTACCATCGTCGAGGGTAAATGTGCGGTGTTGCAGGCGGGGTAATCCCAGGCAGTCAACAATGGCACTGGCCAGATCTTCCACATGGATGAGAGAAACGCGGGCAGCAGGATCCCCGGGGACCGGCGCTATGCCTCGCGCCATAGATAGAAAAACCGGCAGCATTTCCTTGTCGCCGGGCCCATAGACAGCCGGTGGGCGAATGATGGCCCAATCCAGATCGGCTGGCCCGTCGCGCAGGCATTGCTCCGCCTGATACTTGCTCCGGGCGTACCAGGACAGCCCTGGTTCGCGGGCAGCGAGGGAGGATATCAGGAGCAAGCCAGGCATTACCTTGCAGGTGTCCAGCGCCTCGAGCAGATTCTGCGTACCGCGGACGTTGGTGTGGTCGAACGACTGTTGCGAGTTACCGCGCACCGCGCCCGCCAGATGAATGACCACATCGCTGTTGTTCAGCAAGGCCCGCAGAGCGTCGCCATCGTCCAGGTTACCCGGTACCAGGGTGACACCGGATGCTGCCAGGTCGGCAGCGAGGGCGGGGTTGCGCACCAGGGCGCTTACCGGGTATCCGTCTGCCCGCAGGCGCGCGCACAGTACCCGTCCAATGAAACCCGTGGCCCCGGTTACGGCGACCCGTCGCATTGCTGTTTGCAAAGGCTCAGGCTGAGGCCACCCTGACGCGGACTTCCTCAACGACCTGGTGCAGGCGATCGCTGTCATGGGCTTCGATGAAGCTGAGGCGCGCCTTGGCCCGAGACGGCTTGCCTGAGGAGGTCCTGGGCAGGGATCGGTTCGGCACCAGTTCCACATAGCAGTCCAGGCTGAGCTCCATGCGCACCATGGCAGTCAGACGGCGCGCGAGGTTGCGGCGTTTGCTCGGGTCCTTCTCCCGGCACTGGACCTGGAGTACGCAGAACTCATCGCCGTTCGGTGCCGGTGCCGAAAATGCCAGTGCGTCGCCGACACGCACCTCGGGTTGGGTTTCGGCGAGGTGCTCTATGTCCTGCGGCCAGATATTGCGACCGTGAATGATAATCAGGTCCTTTTTGCGGCCGGTGATGGTAATGTTCCCATTGGCCATATAACCGATGTCACCCGTGTTGAGCCAACCGTCTACGGACAGGGCGCAGCCGGATTCCCCGGGCAGGTTGAAATAACCCGACATGACGCTGGGGCCGCGCACATGGATGACACCGCTTCGCCAGTCCTCAAGCCGGTACCCGTTCTCGTCCCGGACCTCGACCTCATAGCTGGGCAGCGGCCGCCCACAGTTGACGAAATGGCGACCGCGGCCGCTCTGCTCGTTTTCGTCGATCAGGACCACATTATGGGCATCCGCCAATTGGTCGGAGTCCACATAGTGGGTAGTGAAACCTTGCCCCAAGGGTGAAAAACTGATTCCCAGCGTACATTCAGCCATTCCGTAACAGGCCAGGAAGGCTCGCGAATCAAAACCGCATGCCGCGAGTTTTTCTGCAAACAGCTCAAGGGTTTGTGGGCGAATCATCTCGGCCCCGATGCCGGCAATCCGCCAGTTACTGAGGTCGTACTTGGCGATATCGGCATCCCTGAGCCGGCGGGCACACAGATCATAGCCAAATGAGGGCGCGAAGGAGATGGTAGCCCGGGTCTGGGTCATCAGGTTGAGCCATTTCCGCGGGCGCATGGCGAAATCCTTGGTATCCAGGTAATCCACCGAAACTTGCGCAGCTACCGGCACCAACACGAATCCCACCAGCCCCATGTCATGGTAAAACGGCAGCCAGGAGGCGAAGCGATCGTTGGCGTCGATCCGCAGGCCGTCAACGACCATACCCTCTATGTTCGCCATCGCCGTGTGGTGCTTGATGACCACACCGCGGGGTGAACGGGTACTACCGGAGGTATACTGGATGTAGGCGATATCTTCAGGGTCGATGGTTGGCAGGGATGCGGTGCCGGGCGGCAGGGCATGAAAGGCTTCAGGCGCGGCCACCATGCGCAAGTTGAGCCCCTCGCTGGCCTCTCGCAGGAACCCCAGGTATCCCTCTGAGGCGACTGCCACTGCAGCGTTGCTGGCCTCCAGCAAACGGTGCAGTTGTCCGACGTAAACACTGTGCGCGCCCAGTTTGATAGAGGTGGGCAGGGCAACGGGGACCAGGCCCGCATACTGGCAGGCGAAGAAAAAACGGATAAATTCAGGGTCAGTCTCAGCGACCAGCGCCACCTGGTCGCCCATTTCCAGTCCCAGGCCAAGCAGTTTACCCGCCAACTCGAGGCACTGCTCGCGCAGCTCCCGATAGGGGATGCTCGCATACATCGTTCCGAGTCCAGTGGTGAAATTGACACCGGTCTCGCCCAGCGCAGCATAATCCAGGGCCTCGGTCAGAGTAGCGAAATTGGCGGCCCGGAAAGGAAGCTCATGGTATGTAGGTGTAGCGGTATGTTCCAAAATCAATTACCTTTGTAAATTAATGCTCGGCGCAGTCGTTGCGAACCGAGTTTTGCAACAACAATAACTCGCGCCCCGGGTCCTTGGATCGACGTACAAGCCTGGTTGTGCCTGCTTTGCGCGCATCCAGGTCAAGTACTGCATTCGAGCGGCATACCGTGCCGGTATGCGCCGGCACACGCTCACAAATTCCCGCCCGCCGTGCGGCCCGGGGCGGGATAAGAAAATTATTCAGCGACGTCCTTAATTGCACTAAGCCACTCGCCTTGTAGGGCTGCTGCTGCATACCGCACCATATGTAGGTCTTAGTAATTGGGTGTGTGCCCTTGCTCGTCCTTTCCATTTGGCGCTTGATCAGCAAGGTGACCACCTCCTCCGGGATCCGTGACAATCATTGGGCAGCCATGCTAGATACCCATCGCTCTTAACACTCAGCATTAGCAATTGCGCATAATAGGCCTGATTAAAAAGATGAACAACCCCTATCCCTGCGAAGCCTAGAGTACATTTAGGATTTATCCGTCGGAAGCCTCTGTGTTCGGCAAGTAATATTATAACATACTAATATTCCGGTGTGCTTCAGGGCTATTCCATTTTTTACATCGTCATGCCGGCACAGCGTAATGCCCGCCGATTATAGTGGTTTTTCCGCTCGCGCGGTAGGGTTGCGCACATCGCTTTGATTGGTTGTCCGAAGCATACGAGGGTATACTGCGACGCCTCCTGGGATAGAAAATCCGACAGCAAGGCCAATGGATAAGCAAAGCGGGGATACGGTCAGTCTGGAGGCGATTACGCGGGTCGGTCAGCTAAGTCCGTTTCTGGCTGTTCCGCACCAGATTTACGCAACAGATCCGCACTGGGTAACGCCGCTGAACTTCGAGCAGCGCCAGCGGTTTTCCCCCAGGAATCATTTCTTCCAGCACGCCCGCTGGCAGGGCTGGGTGGCTCGCCGTAATGGGCAACTGGCGGGCCGTATAACGGCCCAGATAGACGATCTGCACCTGCAGCAGCATGGCGACGCCATGGGCTATTTCGGCATGCTGGAGGCCGAGGATAATGCAGAGGTGTTCGCCGCGTTGTGCAACGCGGCCGAGAACTGGCTGCGAGATCGGGGCATGCGCCAGGTGCGTGGCCCTTTTAACCTGCATATCAACGAGGAGGTCGGCCTCTTGGTTGATGGCTTCTCTACCCCCCCGTTCGTCATGATGGGTCATGGCCGGCCTTGGTACGGGACCCGCGTCGAGGAACAGGGCTACGTCCCGGTAAAAGATTTGCTCGCCTACCACGTGCGGCCCGATTTCGAGGCGCCCCGTGTCATGACCAGACTCGCAGAGCGGGTGTCTGAAAAGGTGGTGGTGCGCCCCCTGCGGCGCAAACAGCTGGCGCAGGAAGCGGCGATTATGCTGGAAATATTTAACGACGCCTGGGCCAACAACTGGGGATTTGTCCCCTTGGCACATGATGAATTTCTGGACACTGTCAAGACATTGACCCCATTGATGCCCGACGATTACATTCAGATTGCCGAATATGAGGGGAAGCCTGTGGCTTTTATCGTTGCCCTGCCGAATATCAACGAGGCGACCCGGGACCTGGGAGGCAAACTGCTGCCCTTCGGCTGGGTCAAATTGCTGTGGCGCCTGAAGGTCCGTCACCCGCGCACGGCGCGGGTGCCGCTGATGGGGGTGAGACAGGAATTCCAACACTCGCGACTGGGCCCCACGCTGGCATTTATGGTGATCGATGCGGTGCGCAAGGCCCTGCATGCCCGGGATGTTACCGATGTGGAAATGGGCTGGGTGCTCGAGGACAATGACGGCATGCGCAACATCATTGAAACGATTGGCGGTGAGGCTTATAAGCGCTACCGTGTATACGAAAAGATACTGTAGAAATCTTATGCATCTCGATACTGATTCCCATCCAATGATAGCCGTGGTGCTGGCGGGGGACCGCACCAAGAAAGATTCGCTGATCAACCACACGAAGGCAGGGTGCAAGGCCCTGATCGACATCGACGGTATTCCCATGGTGCGCAGGGTGCTGAGCGCACTGCAGCAATCCAGGGCAGTGTTTAAAATCGTGCTGGCCGGCCCGGAGGCCGACGAAGTTGCGATGGACAAACCGCTCAGTGAACTGGTCGCCAGCGACGAAATAAGCTGGCGTGCCCCGGAGACCAGCCCCAGTGCCAGTGCCTTTCACACCATGCAATCACTGGAGCCCGATACGCCGGTCTTGTTGACAACCACCGATCACCCGCTACTCACGCGGGAAATCGTCGATGCATTCAGCCGCCAGAGCCTGGCCGATGATGTCGATGTCACTGTGGGCCTGGCGCCCCATGCCCTGATCACAGAAGCCTATCCCGGCATAAAGAAGACAGTGTTTCGATTCAGCGATGGCGATTTTTGTGGTTGCAACCTGTTCGCTTTCCTGACGCCGGAAGGGCGGCAGGCAGCCAGCTTCTGGCGCAAAATCGAACAGCAACGCAAGAAGCCGCTGGTCCTCATCGGCCTGTTGGGCTGGTGGATGGTATTGCGCTACCGCCTGGGGATGTTGTCGCTGGAGGAAGCCCTGGCCAAGCTCAGCAAACGCCTGGGCCTGCGTGTGCGCGCCGTCATCCTGCCGTATGCCAATGCCGCCATAGATGTGGATTCGATTGCCGACCTGGAACTGGTGAACGGCTTAACGGCCGACCGCCGCGGAGTGACGTCCCCCTTCAATTCCGATTCAACTTCAGGGCCCGCTGGCCTTGTGCGGTGAACCGGCCCAGCGCGCTGTCGTAGCCCCGGGATTCGATGTCCACCGCCCAGCCGCTCGCCGTCCTGACCACCGCGCAGCGGTTGTAGTGTGCCACCTCGGCACCGTGCAGCCCCACGGCCGATGCGGAGGGGACAGCTAGCACCGGTACCCTTCCGTGGCGGGTTTCCAATTCGCGGTAATGGGCCCGGTGGCCGTGTCCGTGCAACACCAGTTCCGCCCCCTGGGCCTCGATTAGTGCCTCCAGGGCCGCCGCATCGGTTAGTCGCTTACGCCATTTCTCAGTGCCCGTCAGCGGCGAGTGATGAAGATATATCACCCGGAACAGGCCCTGTCTGCGAGTTGCTGCGAGCAGCCGGGGCAGGCGCTCCAGCTGTTCCTTGCCTACGGTTCCGGTTGCCATGAATGGCGGGGTCGGACAGGCGCTGGAGAGGCCGATGTAGGCGACAGCGCCGCGGACACGCAGGCTCGGAAACCGCGGTGTGACCGGCTCGTCCGACGCCAGGTAGTCGTCCCAGAGCGCAAACGTATCCTGCCAGGAGGCCTTGACCAGGGCATCGTGATTACCGGGCACCACCGCTACCTGGCGTGGGTCGCCAAGTTGCCGCAGCCACGTCCGCGCCTGGACGAACTCCTGGGGCAAGCCGACGTGGGTGAGGTCACCCGTGACCAACAACTGTTCCACCGGACGGGCCTGCAGGTCATGCTGCAGCGCGGTCAATATTTCCCGCCGATGCTGGTAGCGGCGCTTGTGGCGCCAGGAGAGATACCCCAGCAGCCGTTTGTTCAGCAGCTGCCTGCCCCAGGCTCCATCCAGGGTCGTCAGGTGGATATCGGAAATATGCGCGAAATGCGCCCGCATGCCGGTGAGCTCAGACCCGGCGAATGATGGCGCCCAGGCCGGCCAGTTTTTGTTCGATATTGGCGTAGCCCCGGTCCAGGTGGCAAACCCTGTCTATGGACGTCTCGCCATCTGCCGCCAGCGCGGCGATGATCAGGGCGGTGGCCGCATTCTTGGCGCCCGCAATGACGACTTCACCGTGCAGCGGACCGTTGCCGGTGATTAACAGTTTCTCCATCAACCGTCCTGTCGGGCGCCGATCAGTCCGGCGTCCACCAGCCCGGCATAGGCCGCAATTATGGCATCGATTTGCGCGCTGCTGTGGGCAGCGCTGACGCTGTTGCGCAGCAGGCTGTTGGTCGATGGCGAAGCCGGCGGTACGACCAGGTTGACATAGATGCCCGCTTCCAACAGCGCGTTCCAGCAGTTGATCGCCCGGGTGCGGTCCTCCAGTGCTACCGCTACCACGGGACTGGGGGAGGGCCCAATTGGTAGGCCAAGCGCCTGTAGCTCACTGTACAGACGCTTGGCATTGTCCCACAACTGTCGGCGTAATCCGGGCTCGCTCTGCAGGATTTGCAGTGCCTTGCGCGTGGAGGCCACCATCATCGGGGAGGACGATGCAGTGAAAATATAGGAGCGGATGCAGAAGCGGATAGTTTCCAGCTCGGGATGCCTGCTCACGCAGTACCCGCCGGTTCCACCCAGGCTCTTGCTGAAGGTTCCGGCAATGAAATCGATGTCGCTCTCTATCCCGGCAGCCTCGGCCGCGCCGCGGCCGTGTGTGCCCAGCACCCCTATCGAGTGCGCCTCATCTACGAGCAGCCAGCCGCCGTACTCCCGCTTCACAGCAACAATTTCCTGCAGTGGAGCCGTGTCTCCGAGCATGCTGTATATGCCTTCGACCACGATCAGGGTCTTGCTGGTGCGTGCGCCCAGACGTCGCAGCCGCTTGGCCAGGTCCTCGGGATCGTTGTGCTTGAAGCGGATGATTTCGGCGCCACTGAGCTGCGCGCCCGCGTAGATGCTGGCATGGCTATCAGCGTCCAGCAGAAGGACCTCGCCAGGTCCCACCAGGGTAGCACACATCCCCATGGTGGCCGCAAAGCCGGTGGTAAAGATAATCGCGTGATTCACGCCATGGAAGGCGGCCAGCTCACTCTCCAGCGCCTGGTGCTCGAGGAAGGTGCCATTGGCCAGGCGCGATCCGGTGGTGCCGGTTCCCCATTTCCCCGCTGCTTTCCGGGCGGCGCTGATGCAGCGTGGGTCAAAAGACAGTCCCAGGTAATTGTTGGTGCCCGCCAGAATCACCTTGCGGCCATTAATCACGGCCTCGGTGGCGGACAGGATTTTCTCGGTGACCGCACCAAAGGGGATGACATCCTGCGCCTCCAGTTCAGCCTGAAATCGGGCCATGTATTCGAATTTCTCAAACAACATCGTGGTCAGGCGTCCAGTTCATGCAATTTCCGGGCGAAGTCTCCCAAGGTATACACATCCGGGAGTATGCTGAGAGGAATGGAGATGTCGAACCGATCCTCGATTTTTTCCACAAACTCCATTACTTCCAGCGAACTGAGCCCGATATCCGCGACCAGCTCGGTGGCCTCGGTCAGGACCATGCCGTCCTTGTTATGCTTTTCCAGCACCGAGTACATGAAGTCAAGGTAGTCCCGATATTCGGTCATGATTGCTAAATTCTTGTGGTAGCGCCGACGAGCCGCTAGATTGCGAAAGACGAAACTATAACGACGGAAACCGGGCGATGCCAGTAGTTTGGCTGATAGATGCTTACCGCGAGGGCGAACGCGCACAGGTTCGCGCCCTGGTGCAGGCATTGGGCTGGCCGTGTGAAACCATACGGCTGAGTTACCGCAAATTTGATCTGATCACACACCTGCTGCCGGGCGGGTCACTACGCGGTATTCGCCGCGCCAGCCGGGAGTCTCTGAAGCCGCCCTGGCCCGATGTGGTTGTTTCCTGCGGCGTTCGCAACGAGCCCGTCTGTCGCTGGATAAGAGAGCAGTCGGGGGGCGCGTGCCGCTATGTGCACATCGGCCGACCCTGGGCCGATCCCTCGCTGTTCGATCTGGTCATCACCACACCGCAGTACCGCGTGCCCAATCGCGAAAACGTGGTCCGCAACGAGCTGACCCTGCACCAGGTAAGCCAGTCACGGATGGCGCAGGGTGCAGTCGAATGGGAGAACACCTGGCGGAATTTACCGCGACCGTTGATCGCGGTGATGGTGGGCGGCAACAGCGGGCCTTTCACGCTAGGCCCCAAGGCAGCCGCCAGACTGGGGCGGGAGGCCTCGAAACTGGCACGGGATTCCGGCGGCGCCCTGTTGATAAGCACCAGTTCACGTACTTCCGCCCCGGCGACTGGTGCCCTGCAGCGGGCGCTGGACGCACCGCACTATTGGCATGTCTGGCGCCCGGCCGGGGAGCCCAACCCCTACTGGGGGATGCTGGGGCTGGCCGACCGCTTCATTGTCACTGCTGACAGTATCGCGATGCTTTCGGAGGCCTGCGCCACCGGCAAGCCGGTCGACATGTTCGACCTCGGAGGCATGCGCGAGAGCGTGGATCAGCCGCGCGACTTCCGGCTTGGCGGCTTGTTGTACCAAGCCCTGTTGAACTGGGGGTGGATGCCCCTTACGCGTGATATAAGCCTGGTACACAAAGCGTTGGCGGCCTCCGGCCGCGCGGCCTGGTTGGGGGATGAGCGACGGCCTTTACGGGTACAGGGCTCAACCGACATGGCGCGGGCGGTCAGGGCGGTAAAGGGTCTATTTGTAGAGTTCGGCGACGCCGGCGGCGTCGACTAGCTGAACCGTCCCGGCTCGCAAGTAGTAAACCCGGCTTGCCGCATGCACTAAAGCGCGGTTGTGCGATATGGCCAGTATAGAAAGCTGGCCCGTCAGGTTTTCCAGGGTTCGCCGAATGGCGTCCTCACTCTCGTGGTCCAGGGCACTGGTGGCCTCATCTAGAATCAGCAATCGCGGTTTGTTAACCAGCGCCCTGGCTATGGCTACACGCTGGCGCTGGCCGCCCGACAGTTTGCCGCCGCGTTCGCCGACCACCGTTTCCAGACCGTCTGGTAGCCCGGCAACGAAGTCTGAGGCACCGGCAGCGCGCAGGGCCCACTCTACGTCCGCCTGTTGCAGCGTCGGATCGCCCAACGTTATGTTGCGCACGATGGTATCGTGCAACAGGATCGTTTCCTGTGGCACGTAGCCGATCATTCTGCGCCAAGCCTGGATATCCACCTCCTGTAGCAGGTTACCATCGAGCGTGATCGCTCCTGCGTTGGGGCGTATCAGGCCGATCGCCAAATCCACGATGGTGGTCTTGCCTGAACCAGACGACCCGATCAGGGTAGTGAACGCACCCGCATCGATGGTCAGCGACAGGTTCTTCAGGACGGGGTGCCGGCCATAGCCGAAATCAACTTTGCGGAATTCCAGCCGCTCATTGAAACTGGGCGGAATACCACCGTCGAGTTTCTCTTCCGCCTGTTTCGCTTCGGCAATGGCATGTTTCAGCGCCCAAAATGCGCTCTCCCCCTGCACCAGTTTCTGGTACTGCTTCTGCACCTTACCGAGAAAGAAAAAGGTCCTGCCCAACGCGATGACCAGCACCATGACCATGGGCAGTTCCATGGTAAAGATCGCGAGTGCAACGTACATCCCCAAGGCGATGAATATGGCAAACATCACTTCCTGAGCGGAATCAAGCACCGCCAAACTCAACACCTGGCGGCGTATCGACTTGTTGATGCGCGTGGTCTCTCGCGAGAGCACCTTGTCGGCAAGGTGCACCCGCGCCATGGCCTTGAGCGGTTTGACGGACTGCAGGGTGTCCGTAAGATTGGACATCAGGGAAGTCAACAGCCTGGTTTGCCGCTTGCCGGCCTTGCGCGTGATGCGCACCAGGAAATGGGACAGGCCTATCACCACCACCCCGGCAAGCAGGGCTATCAGGGTGGCGCGCCAGGACAAGGCCGTTGCCACGAAGCCATAGATAACGGCCTGGATCATGTAGGTGATGGCGGTGACGCCGTTGACAAAAGATTGCGAGGAGCGAGTGGCCTCCGTTGCCAGCGAGTTGGTCAGTTTACCCACCGGTTGATGCAGAAAGTACTCCCACTTGCTGCACAACACAGCCCGCAGCATCTCCAGACGCAAATCGGTGCCTACCTGGGCGGCGGTATAGCCCACCTCGCGTTGGGCCAACAGCAGGAACACGCTTTTTACCAGCAAGACGCCCACGATGATGAGCAGCAAGTTGCCGAGCGTAACGGCGATGCCGAGAGCGCCGAGTATGTCCAGCACCACGCGCTCGAAGTCGTTCTGTATCGCGATTCCCGCGCCGGGCAGCTCGATGCCGCCGCCCGCGCCTCGCGCGATATTGAGCAATGGTAACAGCGCGGACAGGCCTATACCCTCGGCTAACCCGGACAACAACAGCGCGGCCAGCATCAACGCGGTGTGCAGCGGGTAGGAGCGAAAGAAACTGGCCATCAGCCGCATGCACTATCTCCCTGCCGGCAACGCCTGTTGCGGGACCTGCTGTGCCTCGTCATGGAGCCGATCAATTGTTCACTACCAGTGCATCCTGGCCAGCAGAATGCCGGCACAGAGTGCCACGATAACCGTGGGAACCAGGCTTACCATCGGAATGCTCAGGTGCAGCAGCAGACCCAGAGCAAATACGATCTGTGCCCCCAGATAGAAGAAGATGCCCACCCCCGCCCCGCTTGCCATTTTGAGGCCGAAACTGGTGTTGCGCCCCGAACCGAGGGATACACTGACGGGGGTAGCCAGCAAAACCATCGCGGCGACCGTAAGTGGCATGATGAGCTTCTGCCAGAAGGCACTCATATACTGCTGGTATGGGCGACCGTTGTTGCGCAGATACTGGCTGTAGCGATGCAGTGCGGTGAGACTCATGCTTTCGTAGGTCAGGGTGAGGGACGGTAGTTCCTGCGGTGACCACAGATTGGCGATCTCCAGTTCCGGTTCATGGGTAGTCTGCAATTTGCCATTGACCAGTTCCTTTTTCCTGACGTCTTCGAACGTCCAGCGACGGTCAGGGCTTACGATGGCCTTTTTGGCATGCAGGGTGCGCAGCAGTTCGTCATCGTCACCAAGCTCGTAAAGGTCGATATCGCCAGGTACATAACCCTGCAGCATTTTCCCAAGGTGAATATAGCGTTTGCCGCTTTTCGACCAGACCCCACCGTCGGGAATGACTTCTGAATTCAGATTGCGCAGGGTGTAGCGCAGTTCCTCTCCCTGCTGGTGGAGCGGTGCCGCGACAAATTCGGTGCTGAGCCACAACAACGCCATCAGCGCCAGTGTCGGTACGGCTACGGCGCCAAGGAATCTGCGCAACGGCATCCCGGCGCAACGGATCACCGTCAACTCATTGGCCTTGTCCATGCTGGCCAGGGCAATGATGGTTCCCAGCAGCGCAATCACCGGAGCCAACCCCAGAACCCGCTGCGGCAGGGTGAGCAGCGTATATCCGGCCACCGCGATCGCGTCGTAGTCTGCTGTGACCCGCTCCAGTTCCTGGATAAAATCCAGAAGTCCGAACACCGCCGCCAGTACCAGGAAAACCATAAACCAGCCGCGAATGACCTTGCCGGCAAGATAGCGCTGCAGGATAGCCATGGCCGGGTCAAATGCGCGGTTTCAGCAGCGCCAGCAGCACCAGACCCAGGACCAGGTGGACACCCCAGAGGCCGGGAAGCGAGCCGATTGTGCCCTGTTCGACCCAGGTGCGAGCCACGGACATTATACTGAAGACACCGACATAGAGCGCAATCGCCACAATGAAAATCCGGAAGCGCGATTCTCGAGGTTTGGATCGCGCCAGCGGCACTGCCGTCAGGGCAAGCAGCAGCGTGGCCACCGGAGTCGATATGCGCCACTGGAATTCGGCGACGTCTTTCGGCTGCCGGGAAACGGCAAGGTCACCGGTGGACGCCGCCTTGCGCCGGTAATTCGCCTGTGCCTCCCCGAGGGGGAGGTCTATCATCAGTTCCTTGAACCGCAAGGTGACGTCATGCTGCTTGCGATTATCCAACAGGTAATAATAGCCGTTAAAGAATATCCCGCTGACTGCCTGCCCCGGGTTCAAATCGGGCAGCGCGGCGGCTTTTGCCACGATAATTTCCGAGCGACGCCGCTCACCCTGGACATTTTTCTGCAGGAACACGCCCGTGTGCAGACCCTGCTTCAGATCAAGCCCGTCGGCTATGAAGGTAGTAAAGTTGACGTTCTCCAGGGTCACGAACCGACCACTGGCAATCTTCCTCAAATCTAATCTGGCGGCCGCCTCAGCCTCAATCCGGTAGCTTTCCCGATACGCCCACGGCCTGCCGGCTATGGAAACAAAACCAGTGATCAGGGCGATCACCAGGGACAGTTTTGTCACCGATTCGAGTATGCGAGTGGGGCTCACGCCGGCGGCGTACAAAGCCGGTATTTCCCCATCGCGATGCATGCGGCCGATCGCGGCCAGAATCGAGAAAAACAGCGCCGACGGCAGTAAAACTTCTAGCACAATCAATGTATTAAGGCCAATCAATGCGAATGCAGCAGACATTCCCATCTGCCCCTCAGCTGCCAGATTGAGTTGCCTCGCGGCCGAATAGCCGATAAATACCAGGATCAGCATTCCCAGACCGCCGTAGAAAAGCCTGAGGATCTCCCAGCTGATGTGACGATCAATAATCAAGTGGTCTGGCGTTTCTGCTTTGGCTGATACCGTGAACTCGAGCCACCTGCCCTAGGAGCCTGTCGGACCTGGGATTAATCTACTGCGCTGATGGGAGGGCGGCCCAAACGTCCCCGTTTTCTCGTTACACAGGTCCACTATGCGCCTCGAAATCGTGACCATTTGTTCATGCTCTCCCATCATGCTTGCTACGATCACCCAAGTCGGACAGGCTCCTGGGGTTGTTTCTTTGTGCTTGCCGCGTAATTTACCACGTAGTGACTTAATTTCGCGAGTAAGTAACAATATTGGATCTCGATGGCGAGATCTTTGCATGCGCAGTGGACCCGGTCATCATCAGCAACGCTGGCGAAATTGCTTCTCTTGAAATAAAGGCGGTTTGACCAACGTTTGATTGACATTCTCACGAGCACTATGAATACAAGCGCAGAGGCGCCGGAGGATTTTCCTGCATTGCCGGCCTTACAAAAGCTGGTGGAATCGCTGCGCACCCGGCACAGCGATGCCATGATATGGCAGGACTAACGACAGAAGGTGAAAAGCGTATCTGGCTTGTCATCGGCGACAAGCCCGGCGACAACGCGCAGGTGGAAATCATTGCCGAGGCGCTCGGTCTGCCGTTCGAGATCCGGCGCGTGCTGCCAAAAGAACAATATATTCTGGGTAAACCGCGTTTCAAGGCCTCGCTGTACCATCTCGATCTGCACCGTTCAGACAAACTAGAGCCGCCCTGGCCGGACTTGATACTGACCATCGGCCGCCGCCCGGCAATGGCCGCGCTATGGATACAGCAACAGTCGGGCGGCCATGTTCAAATCGTGTTGCTGGGACGACCGAAGCGTTGGATGCAGCGTTTTAACCTGATTATCGTACCCTCGCAGTACCTGCTGCCGGCAAACCGCCGTGTATTGCAGCTGGAGTTACCGCTAATGAGCAGTAATCAAGCGGCTATCGCGCAAGCGGTTGACAAATGGCGTGCACGCTTGAGTACCTTACCGCACCCGCTAACGGCCTTGATGGTGGGGGGCCAAACCAAGCCGTTCCGGTTCGATGCCGGTACGACACGTGACTTGCTCGAAGCCGCGCACCAAGCGGCCGGCACGGGATTTTTGTATATTACGACGAGCCGCCGCACGCCGCCGGCGGTGGTCAAGACCCTGCAACAGGCGCTGCCGGCCAATGCCCGCCTGTACTGTTGGTCGGCGGACGATCGCGATAACCCGTATCTCGCCCTGCTTGGTCTGGCCGACCGGTTTATCGTGACCGGTGATAGCTTGTCGATGATGATTGAAGTCGCGCGGCTGGGTAAACCGCTGGCGATTTTCGCCTTGCCGTATCAACGCGGTCTGAGGCCGTGGTTGCAGCAGCGCCTGGTCGCCGTGGCAGGCGCGGGCAAGTTGGGAAAGCTTTTACTACGGTGGAGATTGCTTGGTAATTCTCGCGATCTGTCGGCGATACACAGGCAACTCTATGACAAGCAGCTGGCGGTGCCCCTGGGGCATACATTCCTGCCTGGCGGCGTAACACCCGAAGACGAATTACAGAAAGTAGTCGGCAGAATTAAACAATTGATAACGGAACCGGGGGCTACCCAGAGTGAACCGCCCCGGGATTCCCGGAGACTCTATACTTTGAGATGATAGCGCAATGAGTAAATCAAATCGGTATTCCCCGGAGTTCCGGGAACGGGCGGTGCGGCTGTTATTCGAGCACCAGGCGGAACACGACTCGCAGTGAGCAGCAATGAACTCGATTGCCGGGAAGGTTGGCTGCACGGCCGGGACGCTGCATAAATGGGTGAGGCAGGCCGCACGGCGGATTCACACTGATCCAAGATTGTTAATGGAAATATAACGATACCCCTTGATTCTGAACAAACCTGCCACTTGAGGTAATACGTCATCTCTCGACAAACTGGACCAGCGCGGTACTATGCTAGCCTGCTCCTGCTGACAATCTCACTGCCGGTCAGCGGCCTTACCGACCCCGTCAACAGCTTGCCCGACTGGAGCGAAGTGTCATTCGAGCGGCACTCGAATTGGGTTACCGCGCGCACAAAACTCGCCATCGCGGCGCGCAACGATGATCAGCTGGGCGCAGTCTGGGAATTGCAGATGGAAGGATCCATTGCTGGAAATCGCGCGCAGGAGACGCAACTGATGACTCCCGGAAGCGGGCGTTTGTTGCAGCGCAGCAGACTTTCCAGCGGCAAGAACATGCGCGTGAAGGAGTACCGCTACGCGGCGGGGAAGCTGGTGCGGATTCGCCGTGAGCCGGATTCATCGCAGGATTGGCCGCCCAGCCGGTGGCCAGTCTCCAGTCGCCGGGATATCGCTTACCCGGCACTCGAGGAGGGTGCGGTTCTGACCTCCATGCCCGCTTTGCTGCTGGTGGCCGGCAGCGTTGCAGAGGCACCCGGTCACGCGGTGACGGTATACGTGCATGGCGACTTGAATTTCTACCGGGTGCGACTGAGTGTGGTCGGCGAAGAAAAGGTGGAAGTGGATTATTCGCTGGCCGGCGAACAGCAACGGGTGAAGGGAGAGCGTACGGCGTTGGTTGTCGGCCTGCAGGTCGATCCGGTGGGCACGCCGCGAGGCGACCCGGAATTCAGCTTGCTGGGCCTCGGTGGCCAGGTTTCCATCCTGTTGGACGAGCAGTCCGGGCTGCCCCTGCAGCTGCGGGGCAGGGCGCCGCGAATCGGTGAGACCGAAATCAACCTGGTCGCCGCCGACATCCGCCCGTCCTCCCGGGAACAGCTGCCTTGACCCGGCCCGATGACAGCGAGGTTGGCCTGATCAGCAATCCCAACAGCGGCCGTAACCGGGACGCGTTCTCCAGCATCGAGGCACTGGTTGCCGGGCAACCCGGCATCCATCACATCGTGACTCAGTGCCCGGCCGACATTGCGCCGGCACTGAAGGTATTGTCCAGGCGGCAGGTGAAGGTGCTGGCGATCAATGGCGGTGATGGTACCGCAGCCGCCATACTGGGCCGGATGCTCGAGCATGCCGTATTTGCGAAACCACCGCTCATTGCCTTGTTGCCCGGCGGTACGGCGAACATGAATGCCGGAGATGCCGGTATCCGCGGCAGGCTGGTTCCGGCGATGCGGCGCTTTTGTCGCTGGTGCGAAGATCGGCAGGATGTGCACGACAGCATTGTCGAGCGTCCCCTGTTGCGGGTCCGGACCGGTGGGGTTTTCCACTACGGCATGTTCCTCGGCGCCGGGGCAGTGATGCAGGGTACCGAATATACCCACAGGGAAATTCATGCCCGTGGCCTGCGCGGCGAGTTGAGCCTGGCCCTGGGTACCGCCAGGACAGTTTGGGGGGTGCTGCGTGGCGATCCCCGGTTCACTCAGTATGTGTCGATAAGCCTGCGCGTGGACGACAATAGCGAACCGGCCACTCACGACGCCCTGATACTGGCTGTCAGCACGCTGCACAGACTGTTTTTCGGTATGTGCCCTTTCTGGGGCTCCGGGCCCGGGCGTTTGCGCATGACGCTGGTTGAGCAGCACTGCACCCGCTTCCTGCGGACGTTCATATCCATTGTCCGGGGCCGCCCCAATCGCAATGCGGTTCCGCAGTCGGGCTATATCAGTCACAATGCCGACCGTATCCAGCTGTCGATGGACGGTGGTCTCAATCTTGATGGCGAGATCATCCATGCCCGCGGCGCGGTCAGCATCGATACGACTGAGTCTCTGCGGTTTCTGCGGCTGTGACTGAAGAACAACCGCCGACCGATCCCGACAGCGATCGCGTACTCGCGGTCCTCTTGCGGCAGCTGAGGGAGCGCCACCATGGCGCGGTCAACAGTATCCTGCTCTACGGGTCGTGCCTGCGCGGCAGCGACATTTTCGACGGCCTGGTCGACCTGTACCTGATCTGCGACAGCTACGGGTCGGCCTATGCCGGCCGCGGTCTTGCCCTGATCAACAGGCTGCTGCCGCCGAATGTGTTTTATGCCGAGCTCGTGCACGAGGGCAAGACACTGCGCAGCAAGTACGCGCTTATCTCCACCGCGGATTTCCGCCGCGGCTGCTCGACCCGCTGGTTTGAATCCTATATCTGGGGGCGCTTCGCCCAACCGGCCCGGATCGTCTACTGCCGGGACCGGTCCAGTCGCGATACCGTTGAGCAGTGCCTGTTGCAGGCGAGTCGCACCTTCCTGCAGCGCGCGCTGCCCTGTTTGCCGGCATCCGGTCCGGTGTTCGACCTGTGGCGGGGCGCGCTGGCGCTCAGTTACGGTACCGAGCTGCGCGCCGAGCGCAGTGGCCGTGCCGCAGAGCTGGTGCAGGCATCACTCGGGCATTTTGAAGCCGTGACCCGCCAGCTCCAGGGTACGCTCGATTTTGCTTTCAGCGTCTACGAGCTTGAACAGACGCTGCATTACCGGGCCGAAGTCCCCGGCTACCAACGAGCGTCAGGCAGGCTCGGCTGGCTCCTGCGGCGGGTGTGCGGCAAGTTGATGTCAGTATTGCGACTGCTGAAGGGCCTGTTTACCTTCGATGGTGGCATCGATTATGTGGTTTGGAAACTTTCCAGACACTCCGGGCAGGAGGTGGTTGTTCCGGACAGGGTGCGCCGCTTCCCACTGCTTTTCATGTGGGGCTTTTTCTGGCGGCTCTACCGGCAGGGTGCATTCAGGTGAGCAGTAGAAAATACGCGGAGTTTATTCTATAGTCGCGTTCCCCGCTCCATGTTCCCTGGCCGATTTATGAAGCATTGCGTTTTCATTCAGACCAACCACAAGCAGATAACCGGCGCGATCGTTGCCGAGCATGCCCTGCGCCGTTACTCCGGCAACAATGACAAGTTCGATGTGCAGATTATCGACAGCCGTGATTATCCGTTCTTCGCCGCCCACGAGGGCCAGGCGTACCTGCGGGACGGTGTCAAGCGGGTCTGGTTGAATGACGACCTGCAGTCTTTTACCCCCACCCGCTTCATGCCGCCCAAATTAATGGGTTACGAGGGCAGGGCGGTGGTTATCGATCCTGACGTATTCGCCGCGGCCGATATCTGGGAGCTGCTGAGCCGGGACATGCAGGGCAAGGCCATCATCTGCCGCATGCGCTCCGGCCCCAAAGGTCTGGTGGATCGCTGTTATGCAAGCAGTGTAATGTTGCTGGACTGCGCCAGGCTCAGGCACTGGGACGTGGAGCGCAAGTTCGTGGCCATGTTCGACTTCACCCAGGACTACCAGTCCTGGGTCTGCCTGAAGGATGAACCGCACAACTCTATCGGCCGCTTCGAGCGCGAGTGGAACGATTTCGACAAGTTCACGCCTGCGACCAAGATGTTGCACACCACCCGGCGCAGGACCCAACCCTGGAAAACCGGACTGCCCACAGACTGGCGTCCGGCTGAGCGCTTCCGCCTTTTCCCCCCCGCCGCCTGGGTGCTGCGCGCGCGGCGGAAGCTGTTCGGTGAATATGCCTTCCTGGGTAATTACAAGGCCCACCCGGACAGCAACCAGCAGAACTTCTTCTTCGGCCTGTTACGGGAGTGCCTGGAGCAGGGCAAGATCACGGAAGAGTTCCTGCACCGGGAAATGGTGCAGAACCATGTTCGTCACGATGCCCTGGAAGTGGTAGCGCGGACTCCCGAGCTGCCACCGGCTCCCCGGCACCCGCTCAGCTCGATCACAGCAGCTGCCTGACCCGGGCGGCCGTATTCGCCAGCTCCGTGTCCTTTGCAACCGGGGGCGGTGCCGGGGTGTTCTCACCCAGCCAGTTGGCGCGCTGGCTGTCTATCAGCGACTGTTGTATCCGAGCCACATCCCGGCGCATACGGCGCGGCCCGAAGCGCATTGCGAAGCGGTGGCTGAGGGGCTTGTAGCGGTAGTTGTGCCGCAGGCGCCACCAGATCGCGTCGCCGTCCCCCATGTCGAATATGAGCAGTGGCTTGTTCGTCGATGCTGCCTCCGCCAGCATCGACATGCTTTCGCCGGTGACCACAAATACATCCGCCAGCGCCAGCAGACCAGCATAGGGATTGTTTCCACCCGTGCCGAAGCGGTAACAGTCGTGGGGCACCGAGATTTGCTCCAGCAATGTGTCGGTGGCTCCCTGCGGGGTGCGCGGGCTGGTGGATATCAACAGTGAACCAGCGTGCTCCCGGGCCAGCCGGTCGCACTGAAGCCCCAGTTGCCTTGCCTTGGCCGGGGTGAAGACGAAACGGCCGCTGTCGCCGCCGACCAACACCGCGATCCATGGCCGCGGTAGCTCCTGCCAAAGGGGAGCGAAAGCCTGGCCGGCTTGCTGCAGGTCCGCGCGCAGCAGGCGGTGCAGGGGTAATTGGTTGTGCAGGATGTTGTGCTGCCGGGGCAGGGAATACTGCGGGGTCGTTACTATCAGGTCGAAACTGTCCAGAGGAGCCCAGGGTCGGCCGATATGCACCAACCGGGAGTGCCCTGCAGACTGGCGTTGAATCCAATGCGCCACGGGTTCGTTGCGGCGCCCGGCCGTGATGACCAATTCCGGCCAAGGGGGGGCCAGGGCACTTGAGCGGGTTACGTCGATGCCCGCGAGGCTGGGGCGGGATGCCAGGTGCACCAGCAGCTCCCATGGTCGGGCGACGATCTGTTTTTCCTGCCTGGGATAGCCCAGTTCTTCTGCCAGTGCGCGTACCTGGGTATTATCCCCGGCTTTACGCCCCAGCAGGCACCAGACTAATGGCTGCGTCACGGATATTTTCTCCAATGCCTCGATACGAGAACAAATCGGCTTACGGAGTTTAACAACAACGCCGCTCCCGGTAGACTAGAACCTATCTCATAATCCCGCGCGAGCCGCGTTGCTGACCGAAATCCCTGCCTGCCAGGCGCACCGCGCAGCACAGTACTTGATGTACGGGCAAGCGGGGCAACACAGCAGGCAGGGATTTCGGACGCAACCCCTTGGGGACCGGGCGATTTCGGCCCATGGCTTTGTTGCGGCTCGCTCATGTAGCATTGGCTACACCACGCTCACCGCGTCTTGCCATGAACCGAAATCGCCACGGTCGCGGCCGCGGGGGATTATGAGATAGGTTCTGGTCATGGTTCAAAATGGAGATGAAATAGCTTGAAACCAACAGTATTCATACACACCAACCACAAGCAACGCCTCGGCGCGCTCGTCAGCCGGTATTCTCTCAGGCGCAATTCCGCGCATGCGGATAAATTTGACATACAGTTCATCGAGATCCGTGATTTTCCCGTTTTGCAGGAAAGGGAAGGTCAAATGTATATGCGCCATGGTGACATGCGACCCTGGTTGAATAACGACCTGCAATCTTTCACGCCGTTGCGCTTTGCGCCTCCCCAATTGATGGGCTACGAGGGCCGCGCCATCGTCATCGATCCTGACGTCTTCGCCGTCGGCGATATCTGGGAGCTGCTCGAGCGCGACATGCGTGGCAAGGCGATTATGTGCCGGCGCAAGGGGCTCAAGGCCGCCTATGCCTCAAGTGTCATGCTCCTGGATTGCGCGAAGCTGACTCACTGGCAGTTCGAGCGGGACTTCGGGGAAATGTTTGAACCGGTGAAGCGGGACTATATGGCCTGGATTTCTCTAAAGCTGGAGGACCCGGCCACCATCGGCCTGTTCGAGAACGAGTGGAATGATTTCGACCGGCTCACCGGGGACACCAGGTTGTTACACAATACCAAGCGTATGACCCAGCCCTGGAAAACCGGCCTCAATGTGGACTTCCGCCCGGCCGACAGGATTCAGCTGTTCCCCCCTCGCCACTGGCTGCGTCGCAGTCGCCGCGCCCTGTTCGGCGACTATCGGTTTGCCGGCAAGTACAAGCCGCACCCCGATCCGAAGCAGGAGATGTTCTTCTTCAAGCTGGTCAGCGAGTGCCTGCGCGAGGGTGAGATTACCGAACAGCAATTGCGCGATGAAATTGCCAGCAGGCATTTGCGCCAGGATGCTTTTGATCTGATCGGTGCTTGAGCCAACCGGCTTACCGGGTGGTGTTGTCAACTGCAGTGCGCCCGGGCCGGCTTTTGCAGGGCCGGCTGGGAGACCGGCACGAGTTATGCCAGTTGTCGTCCGTAGCTTACCGCATCCGGATTGTCTTTTGAAATAATCATGCTGCCATTTTCCAGCCTGGCAGGCAGCAGTTCTATATTGCCTTGTTGTGCGCTCGTTGCCAGACAGGTCTTGTAGCCATGCAGCAACTCGAGGCGGTGCAGATAAAAGCGCCGCGTCCCGATACGGGCCGCATCGCCCGATATGGTTATGTCCTTCAGTTGATCCAGGCGGCAATCCCCGCAGCCTTTCAGTGCAGCTTCCTTGCATGTCCAGAGATCAATGAGCACATCGCTACTCTCGCCTGAGTCAAGACATTCTGATGTCGACAGGAATTGGCTGAATGAATGTATCGATACCGGCCGCAGCTTTTCGGTGTCGATGCCGATCCGCCCGTTCTTCGTCAGCGCACAGACCACCAGCTCGCCGGAGTGGGAAATGCTGAAATCCACCTCTTCGCTCAGATGCGGTTTGCGGTTCGCCCTGTAATGAACGCCGGAGAGATGGAAACCGCGAAATTTCAGGTGGTTCATACCGGTCTTCAGGAGCTGCATGCCGAGCAGTGAGTTATTCCGATCCTCCGTCTGGCGCAAGCGCTGAAGCTCCGTCTGGCGTGCATAAGACAGTTCCCCGAGCCAGTGCCCCGCGAGTTCATGGCTGACCCGGTTTCCATCGGTTGTGTACAAGACTGTGACCATTATTACTATCCTGTGCGCTTGGGCCGGGCGCCAGATATCGCTGATGTCGCAGTGGCTACCGCTGATAAGTCAGGCGCTGGCGGCCTGGTCTCCGGATTCCGCCGTGAACTCATAGCCAAAGCGACTGTCCAGGCGGTCAGCCACCAGTTGGTGCAGGACCTGTATCTGTTTGTGATCAAAATAATCACGATAACCGCCGACCTTGGCTTTGCGTACCTTATAGGAATTCGGGTTGCCCTTGACCTTGGCCACCATACGGCTGCCACTCAGCCAGAAGGTCCGTTTTGTCTCCATATTGCGCATATTCTCTACCGAAGCAAAGCGAACGGCTTCCTGAATTTGATCCTGTTCACCCGGTGTGCCAAGAAAAGTGACTATCTTCTCCAGCACTTCCCCGGTATTGCTGCGCATATCCTCATAGCGGACGATCAGTAAATCCTTTACCTTTCCGGCTTCACTGGCCCACAGGTTGAGATAGTTGATAATCTTGGCCAGTCCTGCATCCGGGTCCATCAGAAAATCGTATATTTCTATATCGCTGCCGTGTTCCGGGTACTGGTTAAGTGCTTTTTTTCCCGGCCGCATACGGTATTGCCACTGGAAAAATTGGGAAACCGCCACATCCAGCGGGTTGCGAACCAGCAAAACGACTTTCTTGTCATAAAAGTCCGCCTTTGAATCCCGGTTGCCCGTGTAGTCCTTGAGATAATTATCGTGGGTGAAGAATAATCTGGGAATGGCCCGGTTCTTTTTGTGCAGGTTATCAAAGCCGATCAGATGGCGCTCACCGATCCCGTATTTGACCTGGTAGAAACGCGACAGCATGACCCTGAGCCAGGTGCGGCCACTCTTGCCGAAGGAGACGATAACGCCGTCAGCGAGCTTGAGTTTACGATGTTCTTCCTTGCCGCGCAGCCAGCGGTCTATGCGAATTTTTTTTTCTTTCGGCAGAAAGAACAGCAGTCCGAGGACAAGAAAGCGGGTGAGTTTCTTCAGGATAGTGTGCATTCTGGTTAATTGGTGAATTGAGTGGCATCTCGCAAGGGCAGGAATATACCATTATCAGAGACTGGAGATAGGGTTGCTCCCACGGTATTGTGGCGCCGACCGTTGAGGATAGCAACCATGTGCATAGCGTCGGAATATCTGTACTTCTTGGTAAGTTGTTAAGCCGCTTTCTTTTATCAGATATTTTCCTCGATGAACTTCTCGAAATTCACGGCATCAACTATATGCGTGCCGTCACAGTTGAATTGCATCCTGATTGCGTCCTGGGTAATGCTGATCAAAATGTTCCTCAGATACAGACTCTCGATATTTCTCAGTTCCTTTATTTTGGAGATTACCGTCCATATAGACTTCTCATCGAGATTATTCCAGTCATGGAATGATCTCGAATAGATGTGTTGCCATTGCTCTGGCAGTGCCGCGAACTGTGCTGTTGCCATGACCGAACTCTGAATAGACCGCATCAGCGCGATTTTACGATCGTATGGTAGCAGCGGGAAATGTCTCTCTATATAGGGACGTTCGGCAAATTGGCGGGCTATATGCACCTCCTCGATAAAGGGGGTAAATACGGAATTAGTGCGAATTTCACCGCTATTGAGGTTCACTATCAGATGGTAAACGCAACGCTTCAGCAGCACATCTCCAACTGCTTCGACCAGTGCATCAATAACCCTGTCGGCCTCGCTGGTTCTGCGTTCCCGATATAATGCGGTTTCGCGCATGGTGGGATCTCCGCCGATGCCGATATGCAGGTTGTAGCGGGTGATGCCTGTGATTTTGACAAGATGCTCTCGCAGGATCAGTTCCTCACTGCGCTCCACGATATGCCGGGTGATTCGTGCAGTGAGTTCCGGGTGGGATTGGGTAAGTTCCTTGAAACAAGCCTTGCTTATGCCATACAGAACCACATTATCCTGTGCGACGACTGAGGCTGATCGTTTGTCATTGTTGAGCAGGGCCATTTCACCGAAATAGTCACCTGCAGACAACTGTCTCAGTTCATGACGATCACCATTATGGTCCAGATATATGGATACCCGTCCCTCGGCGAGGATGTAAAACATGTCGGCCTGATCGCCCTCCACTAATATCAGTTCGCCTTTTGCGAAAGATTTAATTTCTGACAGGCCCAGAATCTGCTCAACCTCGCTCCTGGCAAGACCAGCCATAAAATCGGGTAAATGTTTCATTTGCGGAGACTCCTTAACGGTTTATCGTCCGGATACAGATCAGGATGCATAGCATGTTTGATATTCAGCACCATTTAGTGTTTCAGTGCCAACTCATCCGTGCACTATAAAGGATAATGCATTATCTGCTTCGAGTGGATCAATTGCTATTACACCCGATCTGTTTGAAGACCATTGCGACAAACCGGTCCGCTTCCGCCGTAGTAGCGGGCGTAAACGTTTCGCGCCCTGTCCGTGATGAATATGTTGCCTATCTGTGACATTTGCGTGATCTACTGCCTGTAGCATTCTCCATGCAGCAATCGGTTGCAATCATTAAAGGAGACAGAACAATGCCACAAATATTTTGCAAGGCCGGGGTCGCAGCCAGCCTGCTGCTGGCTTCCCTGATGCCACTGTCAACGCTGGCCGGTGGTGATGCCATCGGCGCTGTTTACACCATGAGCAATGGCGCTGAGGGTAATTCGGTGCTGGTGTTCGAGCGGGACCCGGGCGGCAAGCTGACGCCGGCGGGCGAATACAGCACCGGTGGAGACGGCACCAGCGACGGGCTGGGTAACCAGGGCGCGGTCATCCTTGACCCGGCCAATCGCTGGCTTTTCGTCGTCAATGCCGGCAGCGACGAGGTTTCGGTCTTTGCCGTCGGTGAGAATGACCTGACGCTGGTGGGTACGACAGATTCCGGCGGTGTGCGTCCGATCAGTCTGACATATTCAGGTAACCTGTTGTATGTGCTGAACGCTGGAGGTGCAGCTGGCAACGCTGACACGATCACCGGTTTTACCGTCGGCGCGGATGGTGGACTCACCCCGATTCCGGGTTCGACGCAGTTTCTGAGTGGCACGAATACCGGCCCGGCCCAGATCAGCTTCAATGCGGATGGAGATGTACTGGTCGTTACCGAGAAGGGCACGGATATGATCGATACATTCACGGTTGGCAGTGATGGTGCAGCCGTTCCGGTCAACACCTACGCCTCTTCAGGCGTGACGCCTTTCGGGTTTGCCATCGGCAAGCGCGATCAGGTCTTCGTGAGCGAAGCGGTAGGCGGTGCGACCGACCAGAGTTCGGTGTCGTCGTACCAATTAGGCAAGGATGGCAGCCTGGCGGTGATAAGTCCGGCGGTTGGCACCACTGAAACGGCGGCCTGCTGGGCAATCGTCAGCCATGACGGTCGCTTCGCCTACACCACCAACGCCGGCAGCGGTTCTATATCGGGCTACCGCATCGGCTTTGGCGGGTCGCTCACCCTGCTGGATGCCAACGGCCGGACCGGCAACACCGGCAAGGGCACCGGGCCGCTGGACATGGCCTTCAGCAACGACGGCCGCAACCTCTACACGCTCAACGGAGGGAGTCACACGATCGGCGTCTTCGGGGTCAAGGACAAGGGCGGTCTTGCCGCGCTAAACTCGCATATCGATGTCCCGGCCACGGCCAACGGACTCGCGGTGCGATAAGCTGCATGGACTGGTGGCTAAGCGCGTTTCCCGCTATGTCGCCAGTCCTCCCGCCATTTGTAACAAGATGCAAGCATGAGCCAGGTCAATGATTCATCCATTTGTCCGGGCTTGCGCTTTTCCGTGTGTTACACGTGTTCCGGTGGTCGTCAATGAGATCAGGAGGCGAGGGGAGCGAATAACCTGCTTGATACTAAAAGGTTAAAACAAATTGTTACCCCTCATCCTCGCGGATGATGTTTTTTATGATATAGCCGCCTGATTTCTCGTCCAGCTGCAATGTCAGCAGATTGCGCGCCTGCGCCTCTTCCAGCAGTTGCCCGAAAGTGCGGAAGCCGTGATAGGTCTCGTCGAAGCCCGGCTTGCGGCGTTTCAGTGTCTGCTTGACCATCGATCCCCAGACCTTCTCCTGTTCGCCGCGTTCCTTGAGCAGTGCCTCGACCGTCTCGAGCACCAGGTCCAGCCCATCCTGCTGCTTGTCAGACTCGCCCTTGTCGCTGGTTTTCCTGCCGGTCTTTTTTTCGCCGGCCTTGCGCCGCCCCCGGCGCGGCTTGTCGGATTCACGCACCAGGTCGTCGTAAAAGATGAACTCGTCGCAGTTGGCGATCAGCAGGTCGGAGGTTGCGTTCTTCACACCGACCCCGATGACCACCTTGTCGTTCTCGCGCAGTTTGCTGACCAGCGGGGAAAAGTCCGAGTCGCCGCTGATGACCACGAAGGTGTCGACATGCGACTTGGTGTAACAAAGGTCCAGTGCATCGACAACCAGGCGGATGTCGGCCGAGTTCTTGCCTGACTGGCGCACGTGGGGAATTTCGATCAGTTCGAAGGCCGCCTCGTGCATGGGCGCCTTGAATTCCTTGTAGCGGTCCCAGTCACAGTAGGCCTTCTTGACGACGATGTTGCCCTTCAGCAGCAGTCGTTCCAGGACTTTCTGGATATCAAAGGCGGTGTATCTTGCGTCGCGTACGCCCAGCGCGACATTTTCGAAGTCGCAGAACAGCGCCATATTGCGGGTTTCGGTTTTCTCGTTCATTTTATCCTTTGTTGTTCAGCCGGTCCGGATCCTGCGACAAAATAGGCGTTTAACCGCAGACTTTCAATGATTTTCTGCAGATAAGCTGTGGCTGGCTGCTGTGCCGCTTTCAGGTATTCGGGCAAGGCAGGTGACCGCGTCATGCCGGCAGTGTCAGCCAAACGTGTCACAGCTGCCGATCTTGCCGCTCTGAATCCCTTTTCTGAACCAGCGGACCCGCTGTTCCGATGTCCCGTGCGTGAATGATTCCGGTATCGTGTAGCCCATGCTCTCTTTCTGCAGCCGGTCATCCCCGATGGCGCTGGCGGCGTTCATTGCCTCCTCGATATCGCCCTGTTCCAGTACCTGACGACTGCGCTCGGCATGATTGCCCCAGAGCCCGGCGAAACAGTCTGCCTGCAATTCCAGCCTGACAGACAATTCATTCGCCCCTGACTTGCCAAGGCCCCGCTGTACATTCCTGACTTCGGCGCTGATACCCAGCAGATTCTGCACATGGTGTCCGACCTCGTGTGCAATGACGTAGGCCTGGGCAAAATCACCGGGCGCGCCATGCCGGCGTTTCAGGTCATTGAAGAAAGACAGGTCAAGGTAGATCTTGCGGTCTTCCGGGCAATAGAACGGTCCCATTGCCGCACCCGCCATGCCGCAGGCGGAGCGCACGGAACCGGTAAACATCACCAGCACCGGCTCTTCGTACTCGCGGCCGCTATTCCTGAACAGGGTATTCCAGGTGTCTTCGGTATCCGCCAGCACTACCGATATGAAGTCGACGAGCTGCGCCTCTTCAGGAGAAGCATGATGTTCGCCCCCGGTTGTTGCCGAACCAACCCCCTGTTGCATCTGCAGCAGCACCCGGGGATCGATGCCGAGGAAATAGGCCAGCGCGAGTGCGATGACAATGGTACCTATGCCACCCCTGAAGGCACCGCGCCGCACGCGCTGGCCGCGACGATCCTCGATGTTGGAGCTTCTTCGGCCTGTTTTCCAGCGCATGTCTAGAACCTGTCTCAAAATTACGGGATCGTATTTCAGGATCATATCCTGACTGTGCAGGTGAGGGTAGGATCGGCACCACGCCGGTAATATGCCTGTTTTCCGGATTCGATCCGTTTCCCGCTGGGCGCGGGCCCTGTGTACACGGGACGTACCAGCGGAAAAATGAATTTGGGATCGGTTCTAATAACAAATGGGTGAAGATTGTCTGATGCGCTGTTAGCGCAACAATGCGGAAGCAAGACACTTTACTGAAAGCTGTCAATCGGCCGGCAGTTACCGGTTGCACAGATAAAAAAACGGCGAACCGGAGTCCGCCGAGAGGGGGTCTTGCGCAGGATATGCAGCGTTGGCCTGTCCTTGATTCAACCCTGCAAGGTCATGCAGGTCATGCAATATTCAGGTGTCCCTCGCCTGGGACCACTGGATCACAAATAAACGGGTGATCACACAAGGCTCCTAGAATCCCGCCTTGTCAATGATAAGGATTGCGGCCGGGATCAAGGCCGCGATAAACATCAGTGCACCACATATCGATGTGTAGATTGTCCGTTTCATAGACATCCCTCCCATTGCCGGCAAAATGATGTAGCAACCCAGCTGCCCGATTCCCGGTGCCAGCTTTGCAATATGACAAGGACCATGGGCGATGCTCGATCCATAATCGTCCAACAGCCACCAACTCAATCCCGTGCAAATATGTCCTGATGCTTGCTGCGGTCTCACGGCTATAAAGGCAAATATCATGCCAATTATGTGCTATTCATAACTGCTTATTTTATCTACATAAGCAGATATTGCTGTTGCAAACTTCGCAGAAAGTGTGCGCGCACCTGGTGCATGATGATGTGCAAATGCACCAGATTAATGCCGAACCGGCAGTCGTCGAATACATCGGCTGGAAAGAAGAAAGGTGTGTTCCTTATGTTGAAAACCGCATAATCACACCAGGTGTCGGAGTAGCTGTGTTGGGTCTGAATTACCCGTTCCTTAAACACCTGAGTGCAATCATGAACCTTTTCACGTTCCCTGAATCAAATCCAGGCATGTATTACTCAGCCCGTCCACTCGGAATTACGCTCCTGATGCTGATCCTGGCGATTGTTACCTGCAATGGGTATGCAAAGGACCCGGTATCACACACTGATGACACGAGCGAGTCACTGAATGACGGCTACGGTATTCTGCACGCCACGCTGGGGGATGAGCAGTATCTGAAAACCATCCGTCTCGCAAAAACGATTGTAACGTTCAAATCCATTAGTGAACCCACCCGGCACATCATCGACGATATTGCACAAACTTCCTCGGACGTCCTGGAGGAACTCGAGCAATTGGCCTCCCTGTACCCGGAAATTCTGTTTGACGCCGGTATCGATGGACGGATTGAACAGAAAGTCCGCAAGGCATTACGCATAACAACGGCAAAAGAATTTCTCACGAGCAAGGATAATTTCGAGGTCCTTCTCCTCGTCAGCCAGACACAGGCATTGCGATTTATCAGCCACCTCGCCAAGGAACTGCATGACATTGAAACGAACACCAGACGCAAGGTCTGGCTGGGCACACTCTCGGACCGGTATGAAGCGCTCTATCGTCGTGTGCTCTCGCGGTTGAAGGTTGCCTGACGGAACTGACCGAGCAGGGTTTGAACCAGCGCTGATTCCAAGATCCGGCTAACAGCGGAGGACTCGGCCCGGGCGTCGAACACCGGGTTGTGATAATTATCTGCGCACATATCCAAATAACTCCCTTGTATTCCCGCCGGGAGAAGGAGTTGACGGGTCGGAAATGCTCGCGGATAACGAAACCATCCGCCTTATGTTCCAGGGCAGGACGCAATCCTGTCCATGTAAAGGGTTGCCTTTGTCCGCTGGGCGCCTGTCCGGGTAAGGGGTACCGGCGCAAGAAAGTGGCGCGGCGGGAACAGAGGAACGCAAATTCGGGGAGCATAGTGAGCGCTATTTGACGAGGATTTGCTTGTTTATGGGCCGTCGTGGCGCTTTCGCAGCAGGTTCAGCATTACCCGGACAGGCGCCTAACCCTAAAGGACAATATACAGGTTATGTATTGCACTCTATTCTTTACTCCAGTCGGGTATGCACGAGTAAATACCTTTTTGAAAACAAGCACCCAAATATAACAAGAGGCAACCATGGACGAGAAGGTGACGGCGATCCATCAGGAAATTGGGAGACTGGAAGGCATCAACCCGCTGATTGCGGACAATCCAAAGGATACGATGAGTCGTGTGGCCAGCGCCCTGACCTATCTGTCCGTGCTCCAGTACGGTGGTAATGAAAGCCCGCTTGCAGAAGATGTTCGGGAGCAGTGGCGTGATGGCCGCTCACTGATTTACCAGACCATGATCAATGCATTAATCGTGCAGAGCAGGAAAAGAAACCCGCGTTCATGACGCCTGTGGAATACCGCCCGTGTAACGGATATATCGCACGTTTGTACTTAAGGACAATAGGCAAGGCGGCTGATCACGCATATCGTATCAATCAGTGGCGCTATTCCCTGTTAATTCCAATATGCACATGCCACTACACACACCCTGCAAAAGGATAGGCGGGGTGTGTATCTTTATGCTCCCGGTTATTCAGAGAAAGCCTGTTTCATTCCGACTTAGAATGCTGACCGAAGCGCAGCGAGCAAATCAATTATCAATACGTACCAAGGTACACTAGGCAGGCACGCGCCAGGACTGATATTACTAATATCATGGTTGGCGGCATTCATGAACAGGCAACATTGCAGCATGAACCAACCGCTAACTACAGGGATGCACCAGTGAAGCACAGAATTATTTATAGATCCATCGCAGGGTGCGAAGCGAGCACCGGAATACAAATACAGGTTGTTGATTAATGGTGCGCGCGGCACATCCTGCAGACGATACAAATCTTTATGGCTTGATGTTGAGAATTAATCAGCGGTTCCCTGAATAATAAACTACGGTGTACAGATCATGTATGAGCGAAGCCCACAGTACTATGGAATACTGGTTTACCTGCTTTTCATCGTAAGCACAGGTATCTTTTTTACGGTGGATGTGTCAAGCAAGACAGTCAACCCGGATTTCCTGCAGAACCCTGCTGCCAGTACATTGCGCGGGGATATCATGCAGGACATTTCCTGCTCGGATTATCTGTTAAAAGTCTCTGAAGACGATGTCAGGTATGTGCGCGAGGCAGGCGGTGGAACACTGTTCGCTGCATCCACAAATGGAAAAATCGGCTTTTATGTTCTGGAGCGCAACCACATGATTCCGGCTGCTAGCACGGATGTGGACCGCGATACTGCGCGCAGACTGGAGCAGGCATTATCAGAGTGCCATGGGATATATATGCGGGCAGGTACATATTTTGATCCTTTCTATGACGGGAAGAACAACGGGCAAATCGCAAAGCAGGATATTGCCGATACGAGTGAAAAACCGCAGGGGAGAAGCGTGGCAATCAATGCGGCCGTGGTAAACCCGTCAACTGCTGCAGACCCGGGAAAGAACGGAGAGGTGGATCAACCAATTGTGGCACGGGTGCAGAAAAATGACGCCACTGTGGCGGCGGCGCTGGAGGCAGATACCAACCGGCCGGAAGCGACTAATGAAGTGGATGCAGTACTAACAGGCGGGGACAGGGCGCCAGAGGTGCCGGCATCTTTTGAGACTGCGGAAGTGGTGGCATTACAAAGCACACATATCGTGGCGGAAGTGAATACAGGATTAAAAAGCAGTGACAGGGCGCCAGAAGTGCCGGCATATTTTGAAGCTGCGGAAGAGCCGGAATTACAAAACACACTTACTGTAGCGGAGGCGAATAAACCCGCGAGCAGCGATGCAGGGCAAACCTGGAATATTAATATCGCATCATTAACAAACAGGGCCAATGCGGACAGGTTTCTGGAGCATGCCAGGGATAAGGGTATTGAGGCGACACAAACGCAAGTGACTGTAAACGGGAACAAGTACTGGCGTGTATCCGTAAAAGGATTTATATCGCCGGATGAGGCAAAATCCTCCTCCATCGGGATCAAGGAACGGCTCGGGCTGAAGGAAGTCTGGATCAGCAAGGACTCGATCAGAGCCCGAACGACTGATACCGCACACAACAGTGGCGGTCCTCCCGCCGGTTAATCGATACCAGGAGAGGGTGGCCGGGTTATCGTGCTATGAATGGCGTGTGGTCGGCTGTGCCGACAATGACGCGAGTGCAGGCTTCTTCCGGTTACTGAATGGCGATCGACTTCGCAACCCGAGGCGCCGCTCCTGCTCCTGCTGTAATATTTGCGCAATGATCGGGTTAACTCAACCAGCCAGGGCCGGGATAGGCATCCCCCGGATATACGCTGTTTGTTGATGACTCAACATTACTCAAACTCCTTCAGCTAAACAGGATCTGTCAACGCCGCCCGGTGAGAAATCCGGGCTAGAAGCCTGGTCAGGTGAACAAAAAATAGCCCAGAGTGAGTATGGCGCCAATCGCAAGCAGATAAACGGCCACATCATCTTCTTCCGGTGGCGGTTCATGTGTTGCGATGAATGCCCTCGCATCCCGCACCAGTTTCTCAACCGCGCTCTTGTGTTCACTCATCCTTTCCCTGACGCTGGCGCGTTTCATCTCTGCTTCCCTGGCGATGGTTTCACAGACCACGTGATAGGACTGTTCGGTCAGGTCCTGATCCTCGAGACTGTATGCCCCCTCGTCATTTCCGGCGGCGATGCATTTGCCTTCCAGCTGCATAATCCGGCTGCTTTCCCAGGCGTCGATGGCCTTGAGCTTCCTTTCACAGGCCTGGTGGCACAATCTGAGTATCGCATCACCCCGTCCTGCCTCCGCCCAGGAAATCAGCTTGTCGGGCGCAATGATGAACCGGGTCATGGTGCCGCAAGGGCTGGTGGTTTCGGTATAGACGTGCTTTGGGAGTTCCATTTCAGATGTCTTCATATAGGGCCCCGGGTGGTTGATTAACACAATATATTGTGGACCAACTTCAATTCGGAGCGATTTTATGCCAAGCGGTGAGAGATGCCAATACCCGAGGGCAGGTCCGCGAATCAGGGTATTTCGCTGCCCTGCCATGGCGGCAGCACCTCCCGCGGCTCGTTGTCCGGGTTCATGGAATCGTTCGCGAGGCTTTGTCACGCACCACCTGACTGTGTTACGCTCGTGCACGTCGTTAATTATTTAAATAAAACAAATAGTAATATAAATAATTAAATGTATTTTCTAATATCCTGAGGGTTCCCGTATCACGGGTGGACAATCGGGGGCAGAGCCCCTTTTCCAGCTGTCTGGCGCCACAGTCCGCTACAGGATGACTGACCTGCCATACACCGCAAGGCACTTTCCTGGTACATAGTCCGTTAAGAAAATAATCATCAGGTATTTTCCAACTACCTGCGATCACGCGCATGTCAGGCGTAATGGTCACTCCACACTCCCCGATCCTCAAGTTTATGTACCGCGTGACCGACATCACGGATTGCGTGCTGAAACGGACTAAGATCACAAATAACCTTTCAATTAGTAGTATTTATTCCGATCAGAAACAACCGAGTCATGAAACACCGATCTGTTGCCCTGCTGGCGTGCATGCTGGTGTTCGTTCCGGGCGCCATGCTGTTCTCTGCCACTGCGTGGGCCATGCCGGGGAATCCGGGCCCTGAAAGCACCACGATGAAGACGAACAGCGGGTTTCCCGTCATCGGCCATGCAGCGACGCCTGAACGGGAAACAGGTGCCACTGGAGTAGAGGTGCGGCATGACGATATTTCCTTCCGTGATCGCGACTGCCGGCAGGATGTGACAGGCGAAGCGCGCGCGGGGAACGTGACTTCGGGCGGTGACTGCATCGAATCTTCAGGCACCCGGAAGCGCTTTTCGGTTCAATTCGGCCGTCGTATCGGTACCCGCGACGATATCCTGGGCGAATTCGACGGGGTGAGCGCGAATTACCGGCTGGGAGAGGGGCTGAACCTGAACGGCATCGCCGGCTATTCGGCGCCTGGTGCAGAGGATGGTCTCAATACCGACCGTCAGGTTTTCGGTCTCAGTGCCACCACGGACCTGTCGGCCCAGGCCTGGGATCTGAACGGCTTTGTCATCGAACAGAAGGAAAACGGAACGGTGACCGGCAGATCAATGGGTGGTGCCATACGCCACCTGCAGCCGGGGCGGTCATACCTGTTCTATACGGACTTTGATGTCGCCGGTGATTCACTGGGCACCCTCCTGGCATCGGGTGCCTGGAATCTGGGTCACGAAACCGCCGTCAGGGCGACACTCGACCTGCACAGGCGCCCGATACCCGTACGGCAGCAGAAGTATCTGCAACAGTCCATGTCCGTGACGCAGGGATGGGACTGGAACGTGCCCACGGAGCGGCTGGCGTACTACACCGGGAACGGTTCGCGCGAAGTCAGCATACTGAATGTCGGCCTCTCGCGTATCCTGACACAGCGTATCAATCTGAGTGGCGATGTTGTCATGCTCGACGCCGCGAGCGGGCCGGAAGCAGCAGCGAATCCCCGTTCCAGGGAATATTTTTATCATTTGAAACTCGGCGGCAAGGACCTGATACTCCCCGGTGCCCGCAGCAAGCTCGACCTGCGCCATGCCGTTACCGGGGACGGCCGCACGGATTCCGCTATCTTCGATACCCGGTATACCATCGGTCGCTCCTGGAATCTCGTTTCCCAGCTGCGCGCCGACTACCACCGTCCGGTGCTTGAGAGCAGGTCCTGGTGGGAGGCTTCCCCGAATCTAAAAATGGAGTACCAGCGGAGTGAAAAAGCCGGCTTCCAGATAGCGGCCGGCGGCAATTTGTCGAACGGCGGGGATTCCGGCACGGACGCTGGCCGCGCTTCCTGTTATGTCAGCCTGGCGTACTCGGCGAAATTCTAGAATCTGTCTCAAAATTGTTACCCGGGTATCCGGGATCATGTGCAGACCTGGTGACGTGTGGCAGGACCGGTGCTACGCATCCAGTTCCGGGTAATGCCGGAAGATCCCGTCCTCGCTGAACGGCAGGCGACGTTTGGAGGCGAGATAGGCTCTGACATTCGGCCGCAGCATAACGCGGTCATGCAGGCCCACGAGGCCGGGAATTCCCGCTTCGAGCCGTGCCATCATCTTCGGAAACGCATAGCGCAGACCCGAGACGATCTGGAACATCGACAGGTCGACATAGCTGAGACTCCGCCCGACCATGTAGCCGCGGCGCCCGGGATTGCGCTGCAGCACGCTTTCGAAGTAGCCCAGCAACTCGGGTGCGCGTTCTGCGGTAAAAAATTTCGCGCGGCGCACGGCTTCGTGCTTCTGGTCCTGATAATAGAGAGTCATCGCGACGGGGTGGTGCGTGTCGTGGGCATCGACGACGAGGTCCTCCACGGTCATTTGCAGTTGATGTGCCCACAGCCGGGTCGCCCCGGCCTCGGGAACCAGCCCCAGGCGCGGGCCCAGGAAGTGCAGAATGTTGGCAGTCTGCGCGATGACCTGCCTGCCTGCCCGGAGGAAGGGCGGGGCGAACGGCGGCCGTGCCAGGGCGGGGTCCTCCATCAGGCGCAGCATCGCATCAAGGCCGAGACCACGCCCGCGCCCCCGCGCGACATCCACATAGTCGGCGCCTGCTTCCTCCAGCGCCAGCCGCACGAATTCGCCCCGTCCCTGGATGGACGGCCAGTAGAAGAGTTCGTAGCGCATCCCGTGCCTCCGCATTATCCGGTCCGCCGGGCGTCTTGCCGGCCAGCCCATTAAACCTGAAATCGGCAGCCATGTCCCGTCGCCAGGGGCGGCTAGTCAATCAGGTTAAAACTTAAATAAAATAAAATAAACATAAGGATGAAAATAAAACATCCAATTCACTTGAAGCATGGCAGGCGTACCCGGGCGTCGCCGGTGCGTGGGGTTGATGCCGGAAAGTCAACGGACAGGCCTGTCGCCCGATATTTCGTTTTGGGATGAGGCGAGGCATCGCGTATTATCGCGCCTATCCCGAATACCCCGCTACTGGTGTGATACTCAACGGACCGGAGCATTGCATGAACGCATCAGATCTCGAACTTCCACCACACCTCTATACCGCAGCCACGGACCCGGACAGCGGGCGCCAGCAGGTCATGCTCAATGCCGATAAACTGATTGCCTGGTCGGAGCAGGGCGGCGGTGATGCTGTTGACAGTTGGTGCAGACAGTTCTGCGACAGGGAGCTGGATGCCATCGATGTCTGGGAAGACAACCGGATCCTGGAACTGGAAGAGGAATGGATGTCGGACGACAAAGACGTCGAGGACGAGGACGAGGACGAGGACGAACACCGTTACCACCTGGCCTGTGAAGCGGTCGCCAGGGAAGCGGCCTCGAAACGCGCCGGGGCACGTGAGCGGCTGGCAGAACACAAGGCCGCGATTGAGCGACGGGTGCGGGAAGCCAGGGACTACGCCGCCGCACACAAGCCGCCTCCGGAGGAAGAGGAACACTGGTTCGAATACCTGCTTGCCCTCGCCGGTGCCGCCGCAGTCGCCTTCGTGCTGCTGACCTGATCAAACCCTGCAACAGGCGGGTGCTGTTTGCGTCGTTCAGCAACCGTCGCGGGAATCGTCGGTGCTGACCGCGCCGTTGCGACGGACGAAATAGGGTCTGCCTCCCTGCGCAGTGCCGGCTGGTTCAGCGTTCGAATACGAGACGCTGCGAATCGGCTCCGAGTTCCTCCAGCGCCCCGGTGACCGTCTCCATAAACCCCGGTGGGCCGCAGACATAAAACTGCTGGTCGAAGTCCCGGATCTTTTCCTTCAGAAACGCCCTGTCGAAGCGGCGGTTGTCATAGCCCGGTGCCTGCTCCGCGGTGCAGGTCAGGATGCAACGTGTGCCGAGATAATGACGCAGCTCCTTTTCACTGATGATGTCGCCCCGTCTTTTGTTGGAAAAGAGCAGGGTGTTGCGGTCGAGTTCCTCCCTGCGGGCCAGCTCCCGCAGGATGGCAAGAAACGGTGTGATGCCGGCGCCTCCGGCGATAAAGACCCCGGGACCCTGGTAGTTGATCGTGCCGAACGGCTCGGTGAGCAGCAATTCCGCGCCAGGCTCCAGTCGGTGCAGTTCGCGGGTCACTCCCTCGTGCTCGGGATAGCGCTTGATGGTGAATTCGAGCACCTTGTCATCGACGAGAGAGGTGGGCGTGAACGGCCGGCCTTCGTCTGTCCAGCCGGGGCGATTGATGGACAACTCTACTCCCTGTCCGGGCTTAAACGCGAACCCGGGCGGCCTGCCGACCAGCAGGCGTTTGACATCACGGGTGACGAATGCGCTCATGAGCAGCGTCACTGTGTGTTGCTCAGTCACAATCGTACCCGCCGGTTGCCTGGTTCATCATCGTATTCTCGCGCAGTCACCGCGCAGCGGCAACATTCCCCGGCTGCCGGCAGTCCGCCGTCGGGCGGTCCTCAGCCGGGGAGCAGCGGCACGCCTATCAGGCGCGCATGCAGCCAGAGAACGAAGGCGGCGTAGAGTGCCAGGCCGAGGACAACGGCGAGAATATCGTTGGCCGCGGACGGGGGTGCACCCGGTACGGGATGGGGCGTGCGGTGTCGCAGGGAGATGCGGTCCGCGACCGCCCAGGCCAGGAAGGCACCGAACAGCAGGAGGTCGGCCACGGTACCGTTCGCCAGCAGATGTGCCGTCGCCCAGAGCTTGGTGGCTGCCAGCATCGGGTGCCGGGTGGCAGTCTGGATCCGCCCCGGGAGATAGGCGGCAAACAGCAACGGAAACGCGGGGAGCAGGAGCACCATTGCCAGTTGCTGCAGCCACTGCGGCGGCGAATACAGCACGATCGGGTCAAGACGCGCAAGGCCATAGCCACGGACGATGAGCACCAGGCCGATGAGGGCGATGATTCCATAGAGGATTTTCCAGGGCCACTCGCCCAGCCTTGCCGCCATGCGGTTGCGCCATGCATCGTTGACAATGGACGCTGAATGCACTGCAAAAAAAATGACCAACCCGGCAATGAGTATCTGCATTGTTTACTCCTTACGGCAAGGTATGTCATGGACAGGAATGCCGGCGTTCAGTATCTCCCGGGCCGCCCGCCATGCCTGAAATTCACCGAAGCCATTGTACACGTCCCGCCGGCCTTCATGTCTGAAGCGCCTGGCGGCAACCGCGGGACGACAGTTTCTCGCACCGCGCGAAGTGGGATCCGCGGATCCCGGCGACTTCCGGGAACCGTTGCCCGTACAGCTGTGAACGTATTGCGCCGTACACGGTCCCATGGGTAGACATGCTGAAGACGCCGAATTCAGAATACAATGATTACCCGGACGTTGCTGTCTGGAACAGATACATCACGCGGGCAACATGACATCCGAGCGAACGAATCGTGCCCCCGGCGCCTGCACCAGGGAAGCGGTCCGGTGCCGGAGCCCGCTGGATGCAGCCGGACTCGCTGCGCGCGGGTGAGAATCCACAACATCAGCTGCCATTGATCAGGTGCCGCATCATGCCGAACGACCCTGCAGCGAAAAATGCGGATACAGAGTTCCTGGCGGATGGCTACGCCAGGGCGGTTGCGCTGCTCCATGCCTGCAAAACACCCGACGGCTTCGTCGCCTCGCCCACGAAGAGCCGAAATTACCGCCGCATCTGGGGCCGTGACGGGACGATCGTCTCGCTGGCGGCGCTGCTCACGGGAGATGCTGAACTTGTCGAGACGGCCCGAAGGACCTTCGAGACGCTGGCAGGGCATCAGGGTCCGCATGGTGAAATCCCGAGTAACGTCGATCCTGCTACGGAATACATCAGCTACGGGAGTACCACGGGACGTGTGGACGCAGACCTCTGGTTCATCATCGGCTGCGGGGAATACTGGCAGGCAACCGGTGATAACGATTTCCTGGAAAATTTACTCCCCGTTCTCGAGAAGGTCCGCTTCCTGCTCGGTGCCTGGGAGTTCAACAACCGCGGACTCATCTACATACCGCTCACCGGCGACTGGGCCGACGAGTACCTGCACAACGGCTACGTCCTTTACGACCAGTTGCTGTATCTGCAGGCACAGCGCACCCTGGCCCGGATCCACTCCGCAGTGCATGGTTCGCGCAATTACGCCCTGGAGGAAAAAATCAGTCGCCTGCACCATCTCATTCGTGCCAACTACTGGTTCGACGGTGATGGTATTCCCAATGACGCCTATCACGAGATTCTCTACCGCAAGGGCCTGCAGGCGGCTACCCATAGCGCCGGACGGCACTGGTTGCCGGCCTTTTCACCAAGCGGTTACGGCTATCGCTTTGACGCCTTTGCAAATGTGCTTGCTTCGCTTCTTGGTGTGGCCGATGTACGGCAGTGCGGCAAAGTTGACGAATTCATCGTCGAGTGCGTTGTCGCCGAGGACTTCCCGCTGCTGCCCGCCTTTTATCCGGTCATCAAACCCCTGGATGAAGACTGGGAGCACCTGCAGGTGATGTTCTCCTATACCTTCAGGAACAAGCCCTTTGAATTTCACAACGGTGGTCTTTGGCCCATGGTCACGGGTTTCTATGTGGCCGACCTGGCACGGCGGCAGCACAGCGGGCAGGCACGCCGCTATCTGCAGGCGGTGCACCGTGCTAACGCCCTGACCATGAACGGTGAGGAATGGGGCTTTCCGGAGTTCGTTCACGGTCGCAACTTCACGCCTGGCGGGACCCTGCACCTGGGCTGGAGTGCAGCGGGAGCGATCATCGGTCATCATGCCCTGCAGGGACAGGGAATCCTGACAAGCGACGGCCATGGTGCGTGATGCCACGGACTCCGGGTGTGCATCAAAACGCTTTGACAGTTCGACCAGCGTATATTCCTCCTGGCGCCACCTTTGCCTTGAACCCGGGTGAATGATTCCTGCGCGGTCGTCTGCGCATCTTTCCTATCCTCTGTGCTGGGCATATCATGTCAATTTCGAGCAGAGATTCCACTAAAGAGGCTGTTCGGATTTGCGGGACCACTGCTTGGTGTATTAGTGGTGAATACGAAACGTGGTAGCGCAGGCTCGAATTCACAGGGTCGGAACAACCGGGGGCCATGCAGGAATCCAGTCACAAGGCCGGTATAAAACATCGTATATGCCGTTAGGATAATCCGTCATTTGCATTAATTTCAGCCTGAATTCCGGATTCGACAGGCAGCTTACAGAGTGAAATGCATCCTGGCGTATTGCTTCCGGAATTCACCGCCGGTGAGATCGTGTACAGGCCCGTGGGAGCGCCGCCCTCGGCGCGACGATGTACGTCGCGAAAGGGCAGGAGAAGGTGAGATCGGGAACCGGTCGAGAGGCTGGTCTGGACCATGCCCATAGCGATTCGCGGCGAGGCGCCGCTCCCACAGCAAGATTTTATGGAATGATTGGGTATAACTTATGGTACGACGCTGGTTTTACATAGGCTCCATTTCCGTTCTGGCAGTCATATTGCTGGCCGCGCTGGTCTGGCCGGGCATCTTATGGTCACTGATTGTGGTCGTGCCCCTGATCCTGCTGGGGGCGCGTGACAGCCTGCAGGCGAGGCACACGATATTGCGCAATTTTCCTGTCATCGGGCATGGACGCTACTTTATGGAAATGGTCCGGCCCGAAATCCAGCAGTATTTTATCGATACCAACATCGACGCCTTTCCGATTGAGCGGGAATATCGCAGTCTTGTCTATCAGCGCGCCAAGGGCGAACTTGAAACCAGGCCGTATGGCACGCAGCGTGATGTTTACCGCGTGGGCTATGAATGGGCCAGTCATTCCATTGCGGCACATTCACCGCCGGACGTGGTTCCGCGGGTGCGTATCGGCTGCCCGGACTGCCGCCGGCCGTACACTGCATCGGTGCTGAACATTTCCGCGATGAGTTTTGGCGCAATCTCGAAAAATGCCGTGAGGGCGCTGAATAACGGTGCCAAAAAGGGCGGTTTCGCCCATAACACGGGAGAGGGCGGGATCTCGCCCTATCACCTGGAGGGAGGCGGCGACCTCATCTGGCAAATCGGTACCGGATATTTCGGGTGCCGTACCCCGGACGGTGGGCTCGATGCGGCTGTTTTTCGGGAAAAGGCCCGGCTGGAGAGCGTACGCATGATCGAACTCAAGCTTTCACAGGGTGCGAAGCCGGGTCACGGGGGTGTGTTGCCGGGCGTCAAGGTGACCGCGGAGATTGCCGCAATCCGCGGAGTGCGGGCGGGTGAGACCATTATTTCACCGCCGGGTCATCGCGAGTTCTCGACGCCTGTTGGACTGCTGGAACTGATTGCCAGATTGCGGGAGCTCGCGGACGGCAAACCCGTGGGTTTCAAGCTGTGCATCGGCAGGCGCAGCGATTTTTTCGCGATCTGCAAGGCGATGCTGGAGACGGGGATCACGCCCGATTTTATCAGTGTCGACGGCGGGGAAGGCGGCACCGGTGCGGCTCCCCTGGAATTCACCAACTCGGTGGGTATGCCGGCGCGCGATGCCTGGATATTCGTCCATAATGCGTTGCGCGGTGTGGCACTGCGGGACCGAATAAAACTCATCGCCAGCGGCAAGATCTTCACGGGATTTCATATCATTCGTGCGCTTGCGCTGGGTGCGGACCTGTGCGCCTCGGCACGCGGCATGATGCTGGCGCTGGGTTGCATCCAGTCGCTGCGCTGCAACACGAACCACTGTCCGACAGGGGTGACCACGCAGATGCCGTCGCTTGTTTACGGGCTTGACGTGACCGACAAGACGGAACGTGTGTGCCGGTATCACAGTGAAACGGTTCACGGGGCGATGGAATTGCTGGGTGCGATGGGGCTGGATCGGCTGGATGAAATCCGGCCGCACCATATCTTTCGCCGTATCGATGACCTGCGGATTCGGCATTTCGGCGAGTTATATGATTTTCTCGAAACAGGCCAGCTGCTTGAGAACAGGCAGATACCGGAAGGCATGCGCGACGAATGGACTTTGTGCCGACCGGATCGCTGGACGCTGCAACCGGAACAGGGACAGTATGGCGGCGAGAGCAGGCGCGCGTGAAGGGCGGCTGCCGGCCCGGAATGCCACCGGATGAGACGGCTTACCCTGGAATAAACGACGGGATTTTGGATTTTGTTTGGTAATGCGTCAACGACACCCGTATGCGGCATACTGCCGGTCATGGATCGGTGTTTATGTGGTATGTCTGGCACATTCGCCGGGTAGCGGCAGACGCCGGTATTTATTCCCCTGCGGGGTGTATCAGGTGCATCGGGTCGAGCAGCCGTTCGAGCTCCTCAGCGGGAAGGTCGGCCATCTCGGCAGCCACCTCCCTGATCGAACGGCGCTCGGCATAGGCGCATTTGGCGATCTCCGCGCACTTGTCATAGCCCAGGGCTTTTGTCAGTGCCGTCACCAGGATCGGATTCCTGGCCAGTGCCGCCTGGATGCCGGCCGTATTGACCGTAAACCCTGCGATGACCTTCTCACCCAGAACACGTGCAGCGTGCGCCAGCAGCCCGATGCTCTGCAGCAGGTTGTAGGCGATGACCGGCAGCATGGTATTGAGCTGAAAATTACCGGACTGGCCGGCCACGGCGACGGTGGCGTCGTTTCCCAGCACCTGTGCACAGACCATGCCGACGGCCTCGGGGATCACCGGGTTGATCTTTCCCGGCATGATGCTGCTGCCCGGCTGCAGTGCCGGCAAGTGCAGCTCGTCCAGGCCGGCCAGCGGGCCGCTGTTCATCCAGCGCAGGTCATTGCTGATTTTCATGAGGCTGACCGCTGCCACGCGCAGCTGGCCGCTGAGTTCAACCGCGGTGTCCTGGCAGGACAGGGCCTCGAACAGGTTGTCGCTGGTGCGAAAGTCGATCCCGGTCAATTCACCCAGCCTGCGCGTGAAATGCGCGGCGAATTCGGGATGCGTGTTCACGCCGGTGCCTACCGCAGTTCCGCCCTGGGCGAGGTGCTCAAGCCGCGGGAGCACCGCCGAGAGACGCTCGATATCGCGTCGGATCTGCGACCGCCAGCCGCCGAGTTCCTGGCCGAATGTCAGTGGCATGGCGTCCATCAGATGGGTGCGACCGGTCTTGACCACAGCATTGAGTTCATCCGCACGCCGCTGTATCTCGGAGCCCAGGTATTCCAGCGCCGGCAGCAGCGCCTCCTGGAGCTGCAGGCGGGCGCTCACGTGAATCGCGGTCGGGATCACGTCGTTGCTGCTCTGTGCCAGGTTGACGTGGTCATTCGGATGCACGCTGCGACCCAGGCGCTCCGAGGCGATCCTGGCAATGACCTCGTTGGCGTTCATGTTGCTGCTGGTGCCGGAACCCGTCTGAAAAACATCGACCGGGAAGTGCGCATCGTGGTCCCCGCGGGTCACCTGCAGGCCGGCCTCGGCTATCGCCTCCGCCATCTCCGGGTCGAGCTGGGCCAGGTCCGCATTGGCGCGGGCCGCGCTGGCCTTGATGAGGCCAAGGGCGCGGATGAAGGCGCGCGGCATCCGCAGTCCGCTGAGCGGGAAGTTTTCCACGGCACGCCGGGTCTGCGCCCCGTAGAGCGCATCGGCGGGCACGCGAACCTCGCCCAGGCTGTCACGCTCGATTCGATAGGATTTGTCTGGCGGCATGTCAGGCTCCTTGGCGGCTGCTGTAATTCCGACCGGGGCCGGTTCCGGCGGGCACATCGATGGTGATAGCAGTCAACGCCATGCAGTTTTGCAGTAAACGGTCCGCTAATCAAACACCGGTCCCGAGCGCAAAGACGTCCTGTCGCTATACGGCGCCTGCTGCCGGCATTCCGGATACACCAATGCGTTATTGCGGAGACGTGTAATGACGTTGTCCAGCTGCCCCTGCTTCGGAGCAGGATTCAATCTATAATACATCACCAGGCCAGTACGGCTGCACCTGTCATTGCCAACGGACGGTAGCCGGCAACAGGAGCCCCGGATCATGATTTTCAGACAACTCCTTGAAAGCGATTCCTGCACCTATACGTATCTGCTCGCCTGTGAACGGACCGGCGAATGCGTCCTCATCGATCCGGTCATCGATACGGTCGAGCGGGACCTGAGCCGGTTGCAGGACCTCGGATTGGCATTGACCTATACCCTTGAAACCCATATTCATGCGGATCACCTGACCGGTGCAAACAAGCTGCGCCGTCTCACCGGGAGTAAAATCGCCGCACCGGCAATGGACCGGCTTGCCTGCGCCGACATCGGCGTCGAGGAGAACAGGCCGTTCAGGGTCGGCGAGATTGAACTGTTGCCGCTGTTCACGCCCGGGCATACAGCGACGCATCATGCCTATGCGCTCGAGACGAACGCGCATACCCTGCTGTTTTCAGGCGATGCCCTGCTGATCGAGGCCTGCGGCAGAACGGATTTCCAGTCGGGTGATCCGGTGTTGCTGTATCAGACGATCACCGAAAAATTCTTTACCCTGCCCGACGAGACGCTGGTTTATCCCGCGCACGATTACGAGGGACGTTGTGTGACGACCATCGGGCAGGAGAAGCAACGCAACCCGCGCCTCGGCAAGGGTAAAACGCAGCAGGCATTCGTGGAGATCATGAACACACTGGACCTGCCCTACCCGAGAAAGATCGATTTCGCCGTTCCCGGAAACGAAGCCTGCGGCGAATGTCCGGATAATGTGCCGGAACAATACCGGGGCCCCTGTGAAACCCGCGAAGTGCCAGCGCAGCGACCGCGCGCCGCGCGCTCCGGCGATCAGGGCTGATGCAACTGCATCTGGCTCGGGCACTGTCGTGACACCCGGATGCCGGTAACTACCGGCCTGTATCATTCATATCCCGGACGTCAGTTGCGCCAGCGTTTACGGAACCGCTTGCGTGCCTGGTGGACGGACTCGGCGGCTTCCATGTTGGTGTCACGAAGTTCGGACCTTGCACGGTCGATCTGCTCCAGCGCGATCCGGCGAACAGCCTCCGGAACTTTTTCACTGTGTTTGATTCGATAGGGCATGTTGTCTCTCCGCTAACAGCTCCGGGGGAGTGGAGTTTGCCGCACCCTAGGTGCGGGCACGGCAGCGCAACCACAGATAACCCGAGATACCGGCGATCATGGACGCCAGCAGGATGGCGGTCTTGGCCGCCAACAGGGCATCGGGGTCGTTGCCGAAGCTGAGGCCGGCGATGAAGATGGACATGGTGAAACCCATGCCGCCCAGCAGGCCGATACCGATAATGTGCCCCGGTTTCATATCGGCTGGCAGCCGGCCCAGGCCGAGGCGCAGGGAAAGCCAGCCCATGAAGGTAATACCGACGCCCTTGCCGAGCACCAGCCCCAGCACGATGCCCAGGGTGAGGGGATCTTTCCAGAGTCCCGGCAGGCTGCCGGGTTCAACGGGAATTCCGGCATTGGTCAGCGCAAACACCGGCATGACCAGCAGGGCAACCGGATACTCCAGAATGTGCTCCCAGCGGCGCAGCGGGGTGGTGGCTTTCTCGGCCGTGTCCTGGACATCCTCCACCACGGCGTGCTGGCGCTCTTCACCGAGTATCGGGCGCTCGCTCTGTTTTTCGATCTCCTGAAACTCATCCAGCAGGTGCCGGGTCCTGCGCAGGAACCAGCCCGGACCCGCCCTTGGGCGGGCTGGCACGGTCATGGCCACCAATACACCGGCTACAGCGGCGTGCACGCCGGAACCCAGCATGGCACCCCAGACCAGACCGCCGCCGACGATGTAGACAGCGGAACGGCGTATTCCCAGGATGTTGCAGATCACCAGCGCGCCCAGCAGGGTGGCCGCCAGACCCAGGTAAGGCAGACTCAGGGTGTCGGTATAAAACACGGCAATCACCAGGATGGCGCCCAGATCGTCCAGAATGGCCAGCGCCGTGAGGAAGGTGGTAAGGGCCGGTGGAATGTGCCGGTGCAGCATCGCCAGTACGCCGACCGCAAAGGCTGTATCCGTGGCCATGGGGATTCCCCAACCGTGGACCATGCCACTGCCGGCGTTAAAGGCATAGAAGATGAAAGCGGGCACCAGCATGCCCCCGATGGCGGCCGCGACGACCGGCAATGACTGCCGGGGTTCACGCAACTCGCCTACCAGTATCTCGCGCTTGATTTCCAGTCCCAAAACGAAAAAGAACAGGGACATCAATCCGTCGTTGACCCAATGCCGTACGCTGAGGGTCAGCGACCAGTCGCCGAATATCAGGCCCGTCCTGGTCTCGACCAGGGTCTCGTAGTTTCCGGCGAGGGGTGAATTGGCCAGACCCAGGGCTGCCACCGTGCAGAGGATCAGCAGGATGCTGCCCGTCGTCTGATCCCGGACAAACTCCTGAAACGGGGTGATGACATTCTTGAAACCCCGCTCCAGCGGTGTTTCGAAATGCTCCCGCTCATGATCATGCCTCTCGATCATAACCTTCAATTATGACATCCGGCACCGGTAAATGGGATGCCGCGTCGGCCGTGCAGCCAATGACCGCCCTGTGGGTGGGCGGGGTAAATGAGGCGGCGATATGATTGCACGGAGCCGTAAGACGCGTCCATCAAACAACCTTTCCCCTGAAGGGGCATTGAACGATGTCAATGCAGCGGACCTTACGGGAGCCGCAGCGTGGTGACAACGGGAAGGTGGTCGGATGCGATCCGGGCACGTTCGCTTTTCCAGCCCGGGTTTTCACGAGCCTGTCGGGCGGATCGACCCAGATACGGTCGAGGGCGAGCAGCGGTCAACCGGCGGGATAGCTGAGCGGTGCGGGCGCCGAGCCGAAATGTGCAAGCAGCCAGCGCAGGGGCCGGCCCCAAAGAAACCGTTCGTTGAGGTCGCCCGCCAGCAGGCGCACCGCCCGCCTCCCCATGAGGGCACCCAGACCGTAGGCTGCCAGTGCACTGGCCAGCGCCCCCAGCAGCGCCACCATGAACAGCACCCAGCCGACCAGCCGCAGTCCGGCCGATCGGGATTTCTGTCGTGGCACGAATTGCCGGAGCAGGGCATCGCTGTCGACGGGCCGTTCCGGATCCATGATTTCGGTGTCGGATAGAACAGGATAGGCGGACTTTTTCAGTCTCGGTTCCAGGGGTTCGAGGGAGCGCCCGGAGCTGCGTAATGCCTCGATCGCGCCAATCAGGGAGCCTTCCCGTTCCCGCGCCTTGTCAATCTGCCCGGGGGAGACATCCAGATGCTCGCCTAGGAGTCGATTGCGAAAGGCATGAATGGCCGCGGCCACGTGTTCCTGATCGTCATGCGCCTCGATGGCCAGATCGCATTCGGTGTCCAGTCCCATGGAGCGGTTATTGAGATTGGATGAGCCGATCCGTACCAGACGATCGTCCACGATCATCACCTTGGCGTGCAGGTTGATGGGCTGCTCTGTGGCGTCCGGATATGCGGGGTAGTAGACGGCAAAGCGGCGATGGGAATCCACCTTCCGCAAGTCCTCGATGAGCCGGGTCCGGATCACGTCCATGGAGTTGCTGGCCAGCCATCCTTCCGTCTCAGGGGTAAGTTGAGTATCACCTCCGGGCCCGCTGCCTCCCCGAGACGTTCCTGCAGGGCTCTGGCCACGGCGCCGGCGGTGAAGTACTGGTTCTCGATGTAGATCGTGTCACATGCCGCGGCGATGGCGTCGAGGTAGAGCCTTTCCACCTCGCGCACCTCCGTACCGTCATCCATGGCGGGAATGGTGCGCACGATGGCGACATCCGCATCCTCAAGGTCGAATTGGAGTCCGTGCCGCTGTCGGGAACCTTCCGGGACGGGGCCGGGACACGGCAGACGATTATCGGTCGCGCGCTGCCAGCGATTACGGGCGAGGTCACCCAGCACCGCTGCCACCGGGCCGGTCACCGCCATCTGTACGTCGTGATAGGGGCGGCACCCGGGTGCCAGCGACGTTTTCTCGCCGCGGGTCGTCGGGGCGGTGATCTGGCGTGTCCCAACGGCCCCGGGTCAGATCCAGGCCGCCGCAGAACGCGATCAGGTCGTCGATGACCACGACCTTCTGATGGTGGGACGATCCTGTCGGACAGCGGCTTTCCAGTTCAAAACGGACCCTGCGATGGGTATTCCAGCCCAGGTGATAGATGGGTATCCATTCGCGGTCAAGGGCGAATAACATGGAGAAGTCCCAGCCGAGGATATACACCCTGAGCTCCCGCTCCCGATCCACCAGCTGATTCAACAGTTCACCAAGTTCCGGAGTGCGGTCCGTGGCGGATTCACCCTCCAGCTTCAAGTGGCTGTAGATATCCCAGGCCAGCACCAAGGCCTGGCGGCGGGCCGACTGCAGGGCTTCGTGCAGGGCGTTGAAATAATCCGCACCGTCAATGAGAAAAGTGACCTGATCTGCAGGGCAGATGCGCCAGCAGTTGTGGCCGGGTTTCAGGATTGGTCCATGTTGCATGAATTCACCAATGCCGGTTCGGGTTCACGGTTCCGCAGGGGAACCAGTCGCTTGCCAGGCAGGGATGCCTGTACCTGTGGAACGCAGTGTTTATGGTGCATTGTTCGTCTCGCGTTCGGGAAATGACACAATACGGTTTCCGGGCGGGCAAGTTGTGAATACAGGTTACCGGGTATAGCGGCGATGTCTGACGGCATCGTCGCACCTGTCCGGCTGCTCCCCGAGGCTGGTGGCACTGAGCAGGATCACCTCGATTTCCTCGATGATCTCCTCCTGGCGCAGCGCATTGCAGCGCCGCGTGAGTTCCACCGACTTGTCATCGAGATGTCTCACCGCCCCTTCCAGGTGCGCCACACGATGCTGGTTTTCCACCATGAGCGAGGTGTAGAACATCTCATGCAGGGCGGCGAACAGGTAGTGTTCCGTCAACCCGGCGAGGGACTCCTGCGGGGACAGATTCAGCATGGGCGGGTGCGAATAGCGTGGCGGGTCGGGCGCAACATCCTGGAAGGGCGGCAACAGCTGCCGCGCCAGGATGCCTTCATCGCCGCCGTTATAAAGACAATAGACATTGAGCGCGCCGCGCCTGGCCTGTATCGCCGCGAGCGCGTTCGCGACCCGGTTGATCAGGGCGGTTATCTCCTCCGCTACGCTGGCGCCGTCGAGCATGGCCGCAACCCGCGCGTCGCCTTCCAGCAGGGTATGCAGCTTGTGCCCGACGGCGATTAACAGCGGGTCGTCCTCGGATTGCGCCGCCAGGGCGGATTCCAGGGACTTGAGCAACACGTGATTAAAGTCACCGCAGAAGCCGCGCTCGGTACCGGCTACGAGGTAGACCGTGGTCGTCGCGGGCGAGTCGGGCAGGGCGTGCGGATGGAAGCCGAGCAGATCTGCCGCCGCCGCTTCGATTCCCCGGACCACGGCATGCTGGGCGTCCAGAAAGCGGTCCAGTTTGCGGGTTTCCATATAGGCCAGGGTCTTCATGGAATTCATGATGCCCCGGATCTCGACCAGGTTGTGACGATGACGCTCCAGGTTGCGCCGGCGTGTCATGCCGGGGTATCCCGTGCAGGACGGGCGAGCCAGCCGGTGAGTGCCGCGCGCCACGCCTTGCGCGGGCTGTCGAGACCGAGTGTCGTGTTCCGGACCGCCTCCTCGAGTGTCGTGAGCAAGGCAGGGACGGTCTCGGGATCGGCAGCGTCGAAGAGGCCGTCATTGAATGCCGTCAGCCACGCCAGCTGGAAGGTCACCGGCAGGGGGGCGAGGCGGTCCTGCTTCAGGATTTCCCGCAGCAGGCGACCGCGCTGAATAGCAGCCTCCATGGAGGCCTCGAGGCGCGCACCGAAGCGGGTGAAGATCTCCAGTTCAAGGAACTGGAGATAGTCGAGCTTCATGCGGCCGGCTTCCTCCTTGATGCGGGGGTGCTGTGCCTGGCCGCCGATCCGGGAGACCGAGCGGGCGATATCGATGGCGGGGCGGAAGCCGCCGGCAAACAGGCCCTGGTCCAGGTAGACCTGTCCGTCGGTGATGGAGATCAGGTTGGTGGGGATGTAGGCGGCGATCTCGCCGAGTTGTGTCTGGACGATGGGCAGTGCCGTCATGCTGCCGCCGCCATGGGCGGCATTCAGACAGGTGGCCCGTTCCAGCAGCCTGGCATGCACGGAGAAGATGTCGCCGGGGTAGGCCTCGCGTCCCGGCGGGCGGCGTAACAGCAGCGACAGCTCGCGGTAGGTCCTGGCGTGCGTGGAAAGATCGTCGTAGATGACCAGGACATCCGCGCCCTGCTGCATCCAGAACTCGGCAACCGCACAACCGGCGAATGGGGCCAGATGCTGCAGGCCGGGCAGGCTGCTGGCTTCCGCCACCACCAGGGTGGTGTAATCCAGCGCACCGTACTTGCGCAGGATATCGATGGTGTTGACCACCGTGGAGCGTTTCTGGCCGATCAGCACGTAGACGCAGTAAACGTCCTGATCGCGCTGATTGACCACCGTATCGAGGGCGATGGAGCTGCGCCCGAGACCCTCGTCGCCGATGATCAACTGACGTTGTCCCTTGCCGACGGGGATCATGGTATCGATGATCTTGATGCCCGTGTACAGGGGGGTATTGACGAAATCACGGGCCGTGATCGCCGGCGAGGGCGCCTCCAGCGCCTGCCAGCGCGTGCGTACCGGCGGCGGGTCTGCGTCCAGTGGTGTGCCCAGGGGGTCGATAATGCGCCCGAGCAGGGCATCGCCCACCGGTATGCTCAGGGTCCGGCCGGTGCGTCGTACGGTAGTGCCGGCAGTCAGCGCGTCCGTGTCGTGCAGCAATATCGCGCCGATCAGCCCTTCCGTCAGATCGAAGACCAGTGCCTGGCTGCCGTCCCCGAAGGCCAGGATCTCGTCCATGGCGGCAGTGGGCAGACCGGTAATCCAGGCAATGCCGTCGCCGACGGAAACCACGCTGCCCAGTTCACTGATGCGAAGTCCCGGCCGGTATCGGTCCAGCCATCGTGCCTGGTGCTCGATCAGGTTGCCCGCCATGTCAGGTTCGCTACTCGCCATGTGCCAGTACGGCGAATCCCGCCAGCTCATCCTGAAGATTGGCACCCAGCAGCCAGGCGCCGATGGTGATGCGCACGCCGGCCATCAGTTCACCGTTCTGCTCGAAGTGCAGTGGTATGTCAGGGCCGGCCACGCTCACCAGCGCCTGCCCGAGCCGGTGGCGTTGATCATCCGTCAGCGCGAAGGCGCTGGCCACCGCGATGGACTCGGGCGCTTCTCCGTAGCTGTTGCGCAGGGACGCGATGCGCTCCGCCGGGAGTCGGGACAGCCCGGTGACCACCATGTCGACCAGGCATGCCTCTGTTTCCGGCCCCGCGCCCTGCTCCAGCAGGCGCGACGCGAAGCGGGCGGCCTGCGCAAGCGCGGCCTCTTCCAGCCTGTGCTGCGCATCGCGCTGGCGACGCTCCCCGGCCACGCGTGCCTTCTCCCGTTCCTGTTCCAGTGCGGTTTGCAATTCCGCCATTTTGCCTGTGCGTTCGGCCTGAATCTCCCGGGTCAGTTTTTCGCGCGCCTGGCGCCGTTCCTTGTCCCAGTCGGCGAGGCGGCCCTCATATTGTTCGCGCAGTTTTTCGGCATCCGCATGCAGTTTTTCGGCCTCGGCCAGGGTATTTTCAATTCCGGCCCTGCGGCGGGCAATGACATCCAGTACCGGTTTGTACAGGAAGTGCTTGAGGATCCACACCAGGACCAGGAAATTGATGATCTCCAGCACGAAGGTGGACCAGCTCAGTTCCATGGCTTAACGCCCCCTGTCGTTGTCACAACCATCGAGGTCATAGTCGCAACCCGCCTATTTGAGAATGTATTCAAGCAGCGGGTTGCGGAACAGGACAATGAGCACGATGACCAGGACGTAGATGGCCAGCGACTCGATCATGGCCAGGCCGATGAACAGCGTACGCATGATGGAACGCTCCGCCTCCGGTTGTCGCGCCAGGGCATCCAGGGCGCGACTGATGGCCCAGCCCATGGCGATAGCCGGCAGCATGACGCCAAGCGCGATAGCGAAAACCGCGGCGACGGTCGATGCCATTGTGAAGGTGGACAGGTCGGTCATGGGTTACTCCTTTTGCTGTTGCCGAAGTTGTTGTGACTGGATGCCGCCGGCGACGTAGATCAGCGCCAGCATACCGAAGATGTAGGCCTGTACCAGGGCCTCGACGATATGCAGCATCAGGATGGGGACGGGTGCGAGGAAACCGGCGACCAGCAGAATCAGCAGGGCCGCCATTTCCAGACTCATGATGTTGCCGAACAGTCGCACCGCCAGGGCGATGATGCGCGTGACCTCGCTGATGAGGTGAAACGGCAGCAGTATCGGGCTGGGCGCCAGGTAATGGCGCAGATAAACCTTCCAGCCCTGGATGCGGATGCCGTACCAGTGCGTCGAAAGAAACACCAGGAAGGCCAGCGCGCCCGTCGCGGACAGGTCGCGGGTGGGGGCGTGTGCGCCCGGGATCAGGCCGCTCAGATTGGCGATGACCAGATAGATCCAGAGGCTGCCGATGAACGGCAGGATGCGCCGGGCATACTGCGGGGCAACCGCCGCAACCGCCTCCTCGATGGTGGAGACGATGCCTTCAATCGCCGTCTGCAGCGGCCCGGGCTCCATCCGCAACCGGCGTGACACCAGCCAGGTGAGCAGCCAGAGAACGAACATGATCACCCACGTGGTCACCACCGTGCCGGTGATTGCCACCGGGCCCAGCATGATGACCGGTTCGATGATCAGATTGGCTTCAGCCATTGCGTCATTCCCTGATAAACAGGTAAACGTTCAGACCGCCCACGAATACACCCACCAGGATAAGGCTGACCGTCCAGCGGATGGAGTAACCTGACACGAGGCTGTCCAGCCATTTCCCCAGATAGGCCCCCCCGATCACAGGCAGCACGAACAGCAGCCCGAGGGTCCCGATATAAACCGTCTGCCCGACCAGCGTGGGCCGCTCACGTTCGGCCTTCTCCATCCGCCGTGCCTGGCGTTCCACCTGCTTCCTCAGATCGTCCTGTTCCGGCATGGTGTTAACCTGCGCCCTTGCGGTCCGCTTCCCACAGGCGCTTGAGAACCGCTTCCTCCATGCGCTGGAGGCTTTCCTTCATGGTATGCAGCTTTTCCTCCTCCGCAAGAAGTTGCTGCTGCAGTGCCTGGCTGATGCGCAAATAGTCATCGTCCAGCAGATAGCGGCGGGTGCACAGTGTCAGCACGTTGTCATGAAAATACAGCACCGCCCCGGGCAGGGCCAGGTACCGCCAGGGTCCATCGGCGCTACGAAATCTGGCCAGACCGATAAGCAGGGAAGTCACCATGCGGGCATGCCCCGCGAGTATCCCGAAGCTGCCGGATGCATCCTCGCCGACAAAGGATGTCACATCCCGGATCTCCTCGGTACGGGTTGCATCATGCAGGGCAAGCGTGAACGTACTCACGGCTGCAGTTCTTCCATGGTGCCGCGCATATAGCAACGCTCTTCGGGAATTTCGTCATGGCGTCCCGACAGGAACGCCTCGCAATCGGTGAGGGTGTTTTCCAGTGTCACCGATACACCCGGGATTCCCGTGTGTGTGGCCGTGGTCCAGAACGGCTGGGTGAGGTAGCGTTGCAGCTTGCGTGCGCGCATGACGATCTTGCGGTCCCTGGCGGACAATTCCTCTATACCGAGCATGGTAATAATATCAACCAGTTCCCGGTAGCGCGCCAGGTGCTCGCGTACCCCCTGCGCAATGCTGTAGTGGTGATTGCCCAGGATATGGCGGTCCATGAGCCGGCTTCCGGACTGCAGGGGATCGACCGCGGGGTAGATGCCTTCGCCCGACTGGCTCCTGGAAAGGATCACGGTGGTGTCGAGATGACTCAGGATGGTACTGACCGCGGGATCGGTCATGTCGTCCGCCGGTACATACACCGCCTGTACCGAGGTCACAGCCCCCTGCCGGGTGGAAAGAATCCGCTCCTGCATCTCCGCCACCTCGGTGGTCAGGGTGGGTTGATAGCCGACGGTGGCCGGCATGCGTCCGAGGAGACTGGAGACCTCGCTGCCCGCCTGCACGAAACGAAAAACATTGTCCATGACGAACAACACCTCCTTACGCAGGGTGTCGCGCAGATACTCGGCATAGGTCAGCGCCGACAGACCGATCCGGAAGCGCACGCCCGGCGATTCGTCCATCTGGCCGAACACCATGAGTGTCTGTGGCAGCACGCCGGCCGCGTCGATCGCGCGCCAGAGCTCATGGCCCTCGCGGATACGTTCGCCCACGCCGGCGAATACCGACACCCCCTTGTGCAGGGTGGCCACGGCATGCATGAACTCCATGATCAGCACGGTCTTGCCTACCCCCGCACCGCCGAACAGCCCGGTCTTGCCGCCCTTGACGAAGGGGCAGAGCAGATCGATGACCTTGATACCGGTCTCCAGCACCTCGCCGGATCCCACGGTCTCGTGAATCGGCACCGGCTCGCAGTGAATGTGGCGGTATTCCCTGGTTGCCAGTGCAGGGCCGTTGTCCAGCGGTCCGCCGAAGACATTCAGCAGCCGCCCCAGGCAGTCCGGCGCCACCGGTACCTGCAGCGGCGCGCCGGTGTCGTAAACCGTCATGCCGCGGTGCAGACCGGCGCTCTGGTGCAGGGTGATGGCGCGAACGCGGCGCTCATCAAGGTGCTGATGGACCTCGAACAGGTAGGTTTCATGATCAAGATACGTGCACAGGGCCCGGTGCAGGGGTGGCAGCGCCTCGCAGGCGATGACGACTACCGGACCGTGGACCTCGATGATGACACCGATGGGATGCTTTTCCTCTCTTTTTTCGGCGCTGGCTGTCTCTGGCATGGAAGCTGTCGCTATTCCTGGTCCACCCGATCGAAGAGACACTGGCACGGACGATACCCCTGCCTCAGGTGAATTGAACCTGTCTCAACATTGTCTATCCGGCACCAGGACCCTGCGCAGGCCGTGTGCGGACAGGCAGGACCGGCGCCGCGCCGGGAAATAACCCGGTTTCCGGCCAAACGGCTTCCCCGCTGGGCAGGGGTCCTACAATAACAGAACGCACATCAGGAAAAATCGAATTTTGAAACAGGTTACAGTGTAGCGGAAGGGTGGGGATGAGGGCGTTCCCTGACCAACCCGCCTGTCACGTCAAGCGGTTCAGCCGCTTGCGGCGCGACTGCAGCCGGAAACCGCGAGGAGGCACCACTACCGACGGCCGCTAACAGCAACCGCGACTTGTCAGTCCCACTCCATGGTTTCGAGATAGTCGCGCAATTGCCCCGCGGTGCGGAACTTGCGTGCGATGAGGGAGTGTTTCAGGCCGCTGCAGATGGCCTTGATGGCGGGCGGTTGCCCGGCATAGTGCCGCTGGCCGCCCAGGACGTCGTAGAACAGCCTGATCAGCATGAATACATCGTTGCGAATGTTGGCGGCACTGGGCTGTCCCCAGTGATACAGGTCGATCAGCTTGAGTTCGAAGCCGAGGCCGGAGTGCTGTACGATGACATTGTCTTCGTGCAGGTCGCCATGGTATTCGCCCATGGCGTGAATGCACTCGATCCCGGAAGCCAGTGCGTGCAGGAGGTGTACCGCCTGGAACGGCGGCAAACGCTTTCCCCGCTGCCGGTGTACATAGCTGCTCAGCAGTTCGCCGTCGATGAACTCCGATATCATAAAGGCGACGGGCACACCGCGCCAGATGAAGCGGTCGTGGCTGTGGTACTGGATGACGATCGGGCACTGACGCAGCTTGTGCAGCTTGCGGGCATAGAATTTCAGGGTCCGGTTGCGCACATTGCGCTGCGGCAGGAAGAGTTTGGCCGTGCGGTCGATATCCGTTGCCAGTTCCCGTACCAGGTAAACCTCGCCTTCCCATCCCATACCCAGCCGTTCCAGTATCTGATAGTGATCGGTCAGCATGGTGCCGGTCGGCAGTCGAATGTGTTTGAGCCTGGGCGTTACCATGTACGAAAGTACCGGATCAGATGGCGCTGTCCGGATAGTATGTTACCGGTACGGATGCGTCTACCGGGAAATTTGCCGGCTGGAGGCGGACGTCGTCTTTTGCAGTCGTGCGAGTGCATTGCGCAGCGAGCCATTGCTTCCTGGCGCGGCATGGACAATCCAGCGGCATTCCGGCAAGCGGCTCCGTCGGGTTCCGGTGAGTGCTTTGCGGTATGATGTCGGTGTGGCAATCCGTATCGGCAGTGGATTTAGGCGCTTAGCGGCAGGAAATGATGTGGGGTATATTCATGGACATGCGTGACGGTACCTTGAACAGAAATGACCTGCCGGTGATCGGATGGCGTGAGTGGGTGGGCCTGCCCGAACTGGGCATCGACCGGATCAAGGTAAAAACGGATACGGGTGCCCGCACCTCGGCATTGCATGCATTTTATGTCGAGCCGTTTGAACGCGAGGGATCGGCATGGGTCCGGTTTGGCATCCATCCCCTGCAGCGCCGGAACGACCGGGTCGTGGATTGCGAGGCGCCGGTACGGGCAAGACGGCCGGTGACCGATTCCGGCGGCCACACCGAGGAACGTTACGTGGTCCAGACGACTGTGCGGCTGGGCGGGTATGCCTGGCCGATCGAGCTCACGCTCACCAACCGCGACACCATGCGTTTTCGCATGCTGCTTGGACGCACCGCGCTCGAGGACCGGTTCCTCGTCAATCCCGCGGCGTCCTTTCTGATGGGCAAGTTGCAGCCGGCGGCGGCGCCTGAGAAAGGAGATAACTCATGAGAATCGCCATACTGTCCCGCAATCGGAGCTTGTACTCGACACGGCGGCTGGTCGAGGCGGCGAAGAAGCGGGGGCATGAAGTCCAGGTGCTGGATACGCTCAAGTGCTACATGGATATCGCCTCACTGCGCCCGAGCGTTCATTACAAGGGCGAGCAGCTCGAGGCCTTCGATGCGGTCATCCCGCGCATTGGCGCAACGATCACCTTCTACGGTGCTGCGGTCGTGAGGCAATTCGAGATGATGGGCGCCTACACGCTGAATGAATCGGTCGCCATTACCCGCTCCCGCGACAAGCTGCGTTCGCTGCAGATTATGTCGCGGGCCGGCATCGGCCTGCCGCTGACGGGTTTCGCCAATTCGCCAGACAGCACGCAGGACCTGATCAAGCTGGTCGGTGGCGCGCCGCTGGTGGTCAAGCTGCTTGAGGGAACCCAGGGTAAAGGGATTGTACTGGCAGAAACGCATAAGGCCGCGGAGAGCCTCATTGATGCCTTTCGCGAACTCGATGCCAACTTTCTGGTACAGGAGTTCATCAAGGAGGCCGGCGGGGCGGATATCCGCGCCTTCGTGATCGGGGAGCGGGTGGTTGCGGCCATGATGCGCCAGGCCAAGGAAGGCGAGTTCCGCTCCAACCTGCATCGTGGAGGAACGGCGTCGCTCGTCAGGCTGTCACCGGCGGAACGCTCCACGGCCGTACAGGCGGCCCGCAAAATGGGGCTCAATGTCTCCGGTGTGGACCTGCTGCGTTCCAGTCACGGCCCGGTGGTCATGGAGGTGAATTCCTCGCCGGGTCTGCAGGGTATCGAGGCGGCAACGGGCAAGGATGTGGCCGATCTCATTATTGAGTTCATCGAGCAGAATGCCAAGCCCTACCACACGCGGACCCGGGGCAAGGGTTGAAGTGAAGGAGGCAAACGAGTCCATCGAGATCGGCGGTAATTCCATCGCCCCTGGCGAGCGTCGCGTCATCAATCTTCCCGTGGCGCGGCTGTACACGCATGCCGATCTGTCCATGCCGGTGGAGGTGATCAACGGCCGGCGTGCCGGCCCGCGCCTGTTCGTCAGCGCAGCGATTCATGGCGACGAACTCAACGGTGTGGAGATCATCCGGCGCCTGCTGCGGCATTCCTCCCTGAGCCGGCTGCATGGCACCCTGATCGCGGTGCCGGTCGTCAATGTACATGGACTCCTGCACCGCTCCCGCTACCTGCCGGACCGGCGGGATCTCAACCGCAGCTTCCCGGGCAGCGAGCGCGGCTCGCTGGCGGGGCGCATCGCCAACCTCTTCATGCGCGAGATCGTCGCGAATTGCACTCACGGGATCGATATACATACCGGTGCACAGTACAGGGACAACCTGCCCCAGTTGCGCGCCAACCTCGACGATCCGGAAACCCGCAGGCTGGCGGAGGCCTTTGGCACGCTGGTGCTGATCAACGCCGACCTGCGCGACGGGTCGCTGCGCGAGGCGGCGGCGGATTACGGGATCCCCATGCTGCTCTACGAGGGGGGCGAGGCACTGCGTTTCGACGCCGTGGCCATCAGGGTAGGCCTGCGTGGTGTGCTCAATGTCATGCGTTTGCTCGGTATGCTGCCGCAGGCGAAGCGCCGGGGGCATCATGTTGAGCCGGTCATCGCGCGTAGCTCCTCATGGGTGCGGGCACCCATGAGCGGCATCCTGTGGTCCGGGATCAAGCCCGGTACCCGGGTGGCGAAAGGAGAAGTGATCGGGCGTATTGCCGCTCCGCTGATGGATGCGGAATACGTGGTTGAGACGCCGTTTGACGGAATCGTGATTGGCCGTACCCATTTACCGCTGGTCTACGAGGGCGAGGCCCTGTTTCACCTGGCCCGTTTCCAGCATGTGGCCGCTGCCGCCGAGAAACTAGATGCCTTCCAGGAAAGTCTTGAGCCCGTGGGCCAGATACATGACGAGATGGTCTGACGGCATGCGCGCATGCGGGCTGATGGCCGTGCTGCTGCTCGTTCCGGCATGGCTGGCGGCCCAGGGTCTTGATTCGGAGCAGAATCTCGAGGTCGTTCGGGCCGAACTGGCCGTCCTGGCGCATGCCATTGACGCCGGCGACACATTGCAGGCCCGGCGCCAGTCATCCGAGCGCCGCCAGCGGCTCGTCAGTATTCGCGCCCAGGCGCGTGAATGCACCTCGCAGAGGCTGGCGAATCTCGAGAGTCTGGGCGCCCGGCGAGCGGCACTGGGTGAGCCGGCGTGCCCCGAGGATCCCGAGGTTGACGCCCTGCGCCGGCAACTCGCCGCCGACATCACCAGCAACGAGAAGCGGCGGGCCGCCTGTGAACAGATCGTTCAGGCGGCGCAGGATCTGCTCGATCGCATCGGGGCACGCCAGCAGGCGGCGCTCGTTGCGCGCCTGTTCGCCCAGGGACCGTCGACACCCGGGATCCTGGTCGATGCCATTGCACAGCCCCGGGAATGGTCGCGCCTGGTCTCCGGGTTTCTCACCGCGGGCAGCGGCTGGGAGCGACTGGGACCGAACCGGCGCGGCAGCGTCCTGGAGTTCGAGTTGCGCTGCTTCATCCGCCAGATCGACCGTATTTACGACGTGACCCACGACCTCAACATGGCTATCGACCGCGCCTTCCGCGAGGCCGGCATCACCATACCGTTTCCGCAGCGCGATGTGCACGTCAGGACGCTGCCAGAGACAGGGAGTGCGCAGGATACATGACGAACGCCGCCGGACAGGGACAACTCGAGGGACTGCTTGACGCCTGGCTGCTGGACGGGAACGGCGGCGGCCGGAAGCTCGACTGGCGCGAGGTGTCCGGTTGCCGGCTGGAAGAAGGTCAGTGGTTATGGCTGCACTTCGATTACACGCAGCCGGCGGTGCAGCATTGGTTACGCGCAGAAAGCGGACTCACGGATCTGACGGCCGAGGCGCTGCTGCAGGCCGAGACACGACCGCGCTGTGTGCCCGCGGACGCGGGGCTGATGCTCTTTTTGCGCGGGGTCAATCTGAATCCGGGCGCTGATCCGGAAGATATGGTCAGTATCCGGATGTGGGTCGGCGAGCAGCGGATTATCAGCCTGCGTCTGAGACGGTTGTTGTCCATGGACGATATCCGGGAGTCGATCAACCGCGGGACCGGGCCGGTCACGCCGGGTGAATTTCTGCTGCTGCTCGTCGATCGCCTGCTCGACCGAACCGTCACGGTCATCGATGATCTGTATGACCGGGTCGACGAGATGGAGGATGCGGTCCTCGTCGAGACCGATTACCATCAACGCGAAGAACTCGCCGGCATCCGTCGCCAGGCGATCGCCCTGCGCCGCTTCCTGGCGCCGCAGCGCGAGGCCCTGAACCGTTTGTGGTCAGAGCGCACGCCCTTGCTGAGCGATGAATACCGACTGTACCTGCGCGAGGACGCCGACCGGCTGACGCGGCTGATCGAGGATCTGGATGCGGTGCGCGAGCGCGCCGGCGTCATCCACGAGACGCTGGTCAGCCGCATCGCCGAACAGACCAACAACCGGATGTACGTGCTCTCGATCGTTGCCGCCATCTTCCTGCCCCTGTCGTTCGTGACCGGACTGCTGGGTGTCAACGTGGGCGGCATACCGGGGGCGGACAATGCCGCGGGCTTCGCCATCGTCGTTGTGTTGATGGGGGTCATTGCGCTCGGTCTGGTGGCTTACCTGCGCTGGCGCCGCTGGTTCTGAGCGCCGGCGGGTATCACACCACGGCGGCAGCGTGCCGCGGCAGGCAGATTCGATCACTGTGCGGGAAAAATAAACATTGGCAGCCCATGGAGATAGCCCGGGCCGGCGTCGCCTGTCGACGGGTTTCCTGCTATTAATAAAGGGAAGCACATGCGGTTAGCGGATGAACAGGCGTCTCCCGGCGTGCGTGCCCCGTTCAGGGCATGCAATGCCGGCGGCCGGGCAGGGGGCACGATGCGTACACCGGGTTTATTCAGGCTCATCCTGCTGTGCGGCTGCTTTCTGGCCGCGGCGCCGGCGCCGGCCGTCTATCACGACGGGGATGTCAACGCCGACGGCGCCGTGGACCTGGCCGATCTGCTGTGGGGCTATCAGGCCCTGATGAACACCCGCACCCTGGGTCCGGTCGAGGCGCTGAATGCCGATGTGGCACCCCTGGCGGACGGCATCCCGGCGCCGGACGGCACGTTCGACCTCGGGGATGTGGCGGTGCTGCTGCGCATGCTGCTCGGCGGCATCGATTATTCATTTCCCGGCAACCAGTTCAATATGGGAGATTCCATCGGCGTAGGGGAGGCGGCGGACAACACTATCGGGGAACCTTACCACGAGACCGTCTGGTCAACCGGCTATGACGGCGGCGATATTGTCATTACCTTCAATGAACGTTTCGAGGTCTTCAGTCCGGCCTACTATGAGAACAACGTCAGCCGCGATGCACTGTTCAACCAGGCCGTCAGCGGCGCCGTGATGGCCGATTTCGCGACGCAGGCGCAGGCGGTGGCCGTGGCCGCGGCCCAGACGCCCTCGGGCAAGGCGGGCGCGGTGACGGTGCTTTTGGGCAACAACGACGTGTGCGCCGACAGCCTGGCCGAGATGACGGACCCGACGCTGTTCGAGGCGCAGTTCCGCGCCGGGCTGGATGAACTGGCCTCGAGTCCTGTCACCCGGCTGGCGCAGATCCACGTCTCCGGCCTCCCGGCGATTTACTGGCTCTGGAACGCCAACTACACGAGCATTTTTAATTGCAGGTTAAAATGGGTCTTTGTCCCTTGTCAGAACCTGCTGGCCAACGCGGGCAACGATTGCGAGAGCAGCGCCTCCCGGGAAGACCCGGACACCATCTATCAGAACGACGGACCGAACTGCGTGCGCCGCAAGCAGTTCCATGCCCTGATCCGGGATGTCTACAACCCGATCCTGCGCAATGTCGTGCAGGAATACCGCGAATCGGGTGTGCTGCCCAATGCCCGCCACACGGACATCTTTGATGTCCGCTTCGATTCCGGGCATATCAATACCGGCGACTGCTTCCACCCGAGCAGGGCAGGCCACGCGCTGCTCGCGGATACGGAGTGGTGCCGGACGCACTGGGGCCTCGATGATGCGGCCTGCGGCAACTGAGGTGGCCCCGACAATGGTTTTCGATCCGTTCCCGGAGCTGTGATGCGCCTGCCGATCAACAAGGCATTTCTGCTGCTTATCGTTATCCTCGCTGCAAGCGCTGTTTTGGCCGACGGTCCGTTTACGATGACGCCGCGGGGCGCCCGCTACCGGGACCTGGCGCCGGGCGCGGGTCCGGCGGCCGAATCCGGCGATGTGGCCACGATGCATTACATCGGCTGGCTGGACGAGCAAGGCGAGAAGGGCCGCGAATTTTACGATACCCGCCAGGAAGATGATCCGGTTTCCTTTGTCATCGGCACGGACTGGGTCATGCCGGGCTGGAACGAGGGGGTGACCGGGATGCGCAAGGGCGGCCGGCGACTGCTGCTGCTCCCGCCCGCCCTGGGATTCGGCGCCAGCGGTGTGGATGACATCATCCCGCCAAATGCCGCACTGATACTGCAGATTGAACTGGTGGACCTGGAAAAACGTTAGCCACAACAGGTCTTCTTTATGCCAGCCATTCAGGATGCGGTCGCTCGGGTTGCGTGTTCTCTGGGGTAAGCGCGGCTGCCGGCGGGTGAATGCCTGCATGCCGGACGCGGTGAAGGCCTGCCTGATAACACGGTGCACCGGTGTTGCTGCCCGTTGTGTGCCGTGCCGATGACGCTATCCATAATCCTCCCGCCGTGTCCGGCTGTTCATCCTTCCGTCACATTGGCACGTCATGATTCGGAAGGCGAAAATCCGGCGCTGCCGCCCGGGATGCCGTTGTTATCCCCTGTACACGGTCCAGACATGAGCGCTGGTTTCGTCGGTTCGATGCCGGTAGCGCCGGGCATTGAAATGTTGTGCCGGCCGGCAGGGAATGGGGTATATTTCGATTGCTGGACTATTCCTACAATAGCGCAAGCCTCGCCACGCGGTGATTGTGTGCAAGGCATGGACGGAGACACTGAAAATGGTGGAGAAGCTGACATTAAAGAAATTATCGGATGAGCTCAAAACACTGCACACGCAGATGCAGGAAATGGAGCAGCGGCTTGAACGCAAGATCGAGGTAGCGGTGGCGGCGGCCGTTGCCGGGCTGAATCCGGGCACGACCGCGGACGCCAACACGGGTAGCCGGATGGGTATTGATGCCGAGCTGCGCCAGCAGATGATCGCGGAGCAGGCCTACCTGATTGCCGAACTGCGCGGTTTCCAGGGCGGAGACCCGTGCCAGGACTGGCGCGAAGCCGAAAAGCGTGTCAACACCATGTTGATGGAGCAGAGCGGTCCCCGCAAGACACCGGCGCGGACCAGGAAACCGGCCGGTAAAAAGAGCGGCTCGAAGGTTGCCAGCCGGGCAAAATAACCGGGCTCGACAGGCTCCTGGACAGGGTAATCTGCCGGGGCAACCCGGCAGTGCCCGCATGGGTGAAAACAGGAAGGCAGGGCGTGGTAGTGCAGTGACTTGGTCTTTGCGGTGTTCGCTCGGGGTGCAGTGCGTTAATCCCCCGTGCCCCGCAAGGGTGCCGTGACCCGAGTCAGCGTTTCGTTATCCAGACATCCTTCAGTCCCAGTTTTTCCCGGGCCGTGCGAGCGTATACCTTTGCTTCCTCTCTGCTCGCAAATCCGGTGATCTGCACGCGCCAGTATTGCGTTCCCTTGACGGTGACCTGCTGCATTGCTGTCGCGATATTCCGGGATTTCGCCTTTGCGGCAAAACGCTCCGCGTCGGCCTTGCTAGGCGACGAGGTCAGATTGATCACCCATGGTGTGTCCGGCCCTTCGCGGTCACCGGGTGGTTTTTCAACGCTATTGTCCTGGTTACCTGCAATCGGTTCCTTCCTTGCAATGTCGACCGGCATGCCGGCGCTCGGATTCGGCCCGGCAGTGCTGGCGGTTTCCGGAGCGGTGATCGCCGCTTGATTCGACACCGTGACGCCGGGTTTGTCGGCGCTGGTTTGGTCTGCCATTGACACGGCAGCGATTTCTGTCACTGGTTCCGGCTTACCGGTGGCGATGGCGGAAGGGCTCGCTGCGCCGGAGGTCGCCGTATCACTCCCTGTCTCCATGGCCGCTGCCGGAAATCCGGCAAGTGACTGTTCGGTACCGGTAGGGCGCGTCTGTTTCGGTGGCGGGGATGCCGCGATATCCTGTTGCGTATCGATTGCGGAATTCGTGGCAGTGCCGGCATCTGCCAGCCGCGATTCCAGGCGGGTGACGGATTCGCTCAACCTGTCAACGCGTTCATCCAGGCCGGCAACCCGCGCCTCCAGCAGGGTCGCCGCGGAATCCGGGGCGGACAACCCCGCGACTGTACCGGGGCGATTAACGCGCTCCTCACCGGGCCCGGACGTCGGGTGGCTGTCCGGGTCGCTGCCGGAACCGAGCCACCAGGCAAACAGGACGGCCGCAATGAGTGCGACCGGCACGGTGTAATTCGGCAACCCACCCCCGGACGGGAGGAAAAGCCGCCTGAATTCCGAGAGCAGGGTGATCGTCCCGTGAATTCCCGGGTCTTCCGCCGCTGTGGTCTGACCCCGCTGCACAGCCTCGCGTTGCCGGCGGGCTTCCTCCATTTTCTGCTTGATTCGTTCCATGATGATCCTGTTGATGATGAAGTGACGTGATTATCGGTCACACCCCGATTGCCTTTCCGCCGCTGATGTTAACCCGACCCCGTGGTGCAGGTGCAAGCGCATTCGTTTGTGATCGGCAGATATCCGTCTGCAAGTGGGAAGGTACTCACACAGGGCCTGTCGCTAGTTCTGCAACACCGTGAACAGCAGTTTTATATAGTCGGAAAGGTTTATCAGGCCATCCGGGTCGTTTTCCGGGAAGATATCGGCGTGCGCCTTCTCCAGGTCCGTCGGCTCGAGCATGCCCAGGACGAATTGCAGGCAAACGACCAGGTCACCGGTATCGACCGATCCGTCGATGTCTCCACGCGGTGCCACGTTGCCATCTGCATAATTAAAGATCAGGGGGAGCGGGTCGGTGGCATCGCCGAGCTGGTCGTCGTCCGTGTCCGGGTCGAGCGGGTCGGTGCCGATCGCCAGTTCCTCGTCATCCGTCAGGCCGTCATCGTCGTCATCGGAATCGCAGGCATCGCCCTGGCCGTCCTGGTCGGTATCCGTCTGGCCGGGGTTGTCGTCATCCGGGCAGTTGTCCGTGGTGTCCGGGACCCCGTCGCCGTCGCTGTCCGGGGCCGTCCAGAAAACCTGCTCCATGGCGTAGGGCTCCGCCATGCCGGTATTCAGCCAGGCATCCAGGATATTGGTACCCTCCTGTCCGAGGGAGGCGTTTGCACCGGTGTTGGCCAGGTAGAGAAACTGGATGTACTCCCAGCTGGTGGGCTGGTAGAGCAGGTTGATGTCGGCGTATGCTGCATTTGCCGGTGGGTTCAGGGTCAGTACGTCCTTGTAGTTGTAGACCCCGCCGGGACCGGGATTGCCGTACTGGTCGGCCGGCACCGGCAGGATGTTGCGTTCCAGTGCATCGTCATAGCGCAGGCCGTAGGGCGGGATACGGTTGTCCTTGACGACCCTGTTGTTGAGCGCGAAGTGGAAACTCTCGTGATCCCCGTTGTCACGTACGTCGGCCAGGGTCGCTGCAACCGCTCCCGTGTTACGGTCATAGGCAACCGGCAGGGTCGCTTTCTCCGGGAACACCGAGAGGAGTTTGGCGGCCCAGTCCTGGGTGATGGCTCCGTGGGCCTCGTAGACCTTCGTGTTGGGGTCGTTCAGGTCGATGAGACTTCTGACCTGGACACCGTTGACCGTCACCCCGATGGTGCCGTATTCCCCGTCCTCGCGCAGCAGGGTGTCATCGCCGTCATACCACTTGATGTTCAGCCACATGCGCCGGCCCTCGGGGTAGCCTGAGATCAGCTTGTGACCGGTAAGGTTGACGAGCGTCAGGGTGTTGCCGTTGATCGCCAGGCTGGCGGCGTTGTGCAGGTTGTCCTGCACGCGCAGGATGCCGGCATTCATGGCGTTCACAGTATCCGGCGACAGACCGCTGCCGATGCGCAGGGTACCGGCGCCATCCATGTACTGGATGGCCTGCGGGGTCCAGTAGTTGCCGCCTGTCAGGTCATGCGTCGGCATGTCCGGCCGGTGCTGGGGATTCTTGTTGCAGCCCTGGGCGCCGTTAGCCGGCCGCATGTGGCAGGTCTGGCAGGAGAAGGAGCGCGGGTCGCCGTCCGCGTAGTCGCCATTGTTGCCGCCGGCGGTAGCTGCAGTGTAGGCAATTTGAATGGCGCCCTGGCGCAGGTCGAGCGGCAGTTCGTTGTACAGCTCGGCGAAGGTCTGTGGCCTGGCGGGATTGTCCGGATCCGGAACGGTGCTGAACCAGCTGGCCTGGTGTTCGCTGAAGGTGCGCTCCACGACGCCGTATTTGTAGGGTGGATTGTTGAAGGCCGCCTTGCCGGTTACCGGGGTGCCGGGAACACCGCTGAAGGTGCCGGGAGCGAGCGGGGTCTGCGCCCCGTTGTTCGGCGCCAGGTCGCCAACCACGGGATTGGAAACGTCGTGGCAGGTGCCACATAGTCTGGCGTCGCGGTGAAATTGCGATTTGAGCCAACTGTGTTTGGCCTCGGCATTGCCGAAAGGACCCAGTTTCTCGTTGCCGTTATAGATGACGTACTGGGCACTGCCGTAATGGGCCTCGGCGGGATCGCCGCTGCGGGCGATAAACCCGTCGTTCTGTACCCCGATGTGTTCCGAGTCGTCCGGGTTGGTCAGCCGGTGGCAGAGGTCGCACTCGACGGAGGCTTCCGCATCCGTTTCGGTCAGCGCGGTGCCGTCCGTTGGCGTGGAACGGCCAGCCAGCCAGCCGCCCGGCATATGGCAGCGGATGCACAGGTCACCGGCACCATCGAAGTCCTGCTCGACAATCGCCATGGTGGCCCAGAAGATGGGATCACGCCCGGCGTGTCCCATCATGCTGCCTGCCCAGGTGGTCATCGGTTCCGCCAGCGGATCGTAACCCGCATGGCAGTTGCCGCAGCGATTTGACTTGAGATCGCCGATGCTGTCTTCCGGCTGGGAGCCGGGCATCCTGACGTCGGTGGGTACGGTATCCGCCGCACCGGCGAACGCGCTCGCCAGCAGCAGACAGATCCCGATAAGGAGATGTTCAGTGCAGCCGCGCCGGAATGAGATGCCCCTGCCAAGGTGTGATCCGGTATCCAAGCGTCCCCCTGGAAGTGGGTTTGTTATTGTGCGGATAATATCAGCTAATCCGAGGAAACTATTTGACGCAGATCAAAAGACCAAGTTTCTCCTATAGTTACGAAAGTTCTTGTTTACAGTCAAAAAACGCCGCGCCATTCCATGATGGCCGCCTGGCGCGTCTTGCCGAAGTGCGCTCTATCGGAAGGAATCCAGTCGGCTCTGGGCCTCCTCGACACCCTTTTCCGCGGCCTTGACACGGTTGAGATACTCGGTTGTCAGCCGGGTCCCGCCGCCGGCCTTGCCGCGCCTGTCGCCTTCACGAACGACCTTGGCTTCCTCCAGGTTCTTCTGGGCCTGTTCAAGCGCCTTCTCCGCTTCCCTCAGCTCCATTGAACGCTGTTCATCGGCGGCTTCGCGCCGCATCTGGTTGCGGTTGGCCTTGTTAATGGCGGCCTGCGCTTCCTGTTCGCTCTGCCGCACGCGGGAGGCGGGCGGTGGCGGCGCATCGATGGTGATTTCCTCGACGCCGCTGCCTGTCGGCGGCGGTTCATCCGTGAAGGACACGTTGCCTTCCGCGTCCACGGTGCGGTAGACGGTTTCCGCTGCCGCCGCAGCGGACAGGATTGTCAGCAATAACGCGAACAGGCCTCTATATATCATGATTATCCCTCGGTTCGTGAAATGTATGACTTAGGTGATCGGCGTGAGCACGATTTCGACACGGCGGTTCTGTGCACGCCCTTCCGGCGTGTCGTTGGAAGCAATCGGGTTGGACTCGCCCATACCCCGGGTAACGATCCGCTGCGCGAGGACCTGCCGGGTTTGCAGGTAGCGTGAAACGCTGTTGGCGCGTGCCTCGGACAGCTTCTGATTGTACGCAGCGTCACCGACACTGTCGGTGTATCCGATGATGTCGATATATGTCTTTTCGTATTTATTCAATACCAGGGCAACGGAATTCAGCACATCGTAGAAATTCGCCGAAATATCGCTGGAAGCGGTGGCAAAGGTGACATTGCCCGGCATGTTCAGGATGATGTTGTCGCCGCTTCGGGTAACGCTGACCCCGGTTTTTTGCAACTGCGCGCGCAGCTTGTCTTCCTGTCGGTCCATGTAGTAGCCGACTCCACCGCCGACAAGTGCGCCGATGCCGGCGCCGGCCAGCAGCTTCTTGCGGTCTCCGCCGGCGATGGCGGCCACGGCGAGACCGCCCAGGGCGCCGATACCTGCACCCTTGGATGTCTTGTTGACCTCTTGTTCACCCGTGTAGGGGTTGGTGGTGGTGCACCCGACGAGGCCCAGCGCGATGACCAGGACACCTGCCAGTACACGTTTGGCCAGACTGTTACGGGGCGTTGTGCCGGGGTGGTGTGATCCCATTGTGTTCATGGTCGCTCCCTTGTGTGGTGGTATATCCGCCGGATGAGGTGGATATTTAAAATTATGCATCAAAATGCGGGTGTTTGGGAGTGCCGGGATTGCGTGCCTCGCATGATAATACAGTAATTGTTAAAAGGCCGGGTGAAAGAGCCGGTCATAGCGGGTTTTCTATGTTTCAGGGGGTTACTAAGGAGTACATTAGCAAGCCGACATTCAACCGTGCGTCCCCGCCCCCTAATGCCGAATTGGAGTGCGGATTCCGGGCGTAGTTCACAGGCAGGGCTGGCGGGTATGCCGTAGCGCTTATGCCGGGTAGTGTTGAAACAGGTCCTCGGTCAGGCTATCGGCCCTGACTCGCGATCGGACCGCACAGACTATTGTCAGATCATCGGTCATCGGATGATCCAGAATTTCATCCAGTTTGATAGTCAGTGAATTGACCAGGCTATCACGCGCACCGGACTTAATGCAGTGTTGTACCACTTCGATGAGACCGGATTCTTCCAGGCGCCCACCCTGTTTCAGTTTCCCTTCGGTTACGGCGTCGCTGTACAGCAGCAGGGATGCGCCGGGCGGGAAGGACAACACCCGGTTCTCGTAGGTGGATTCGTCGAACATGCCCAGCGGAAAACCCTCGCCCCTGCCCAGCAACGGCTGGTCCGAGTCGGGGAGAATGACCAGGGGGCTTGGCGTGGCGGCACCGGCATATACCAGCAAATCCCTGGTGCGGTCGATGATGCCGTAGAACATGGTGGCGTACTGCCCGGACGGCAGCAATGGCGAAAGGCGCCTGTTCAGGTGTTCCAGGTAAGCTGCCGGATCGTTTCCGTATTCCCGCTCACTGTCCAGCAGGGCGTGCAGTCTGAAGGTGTTGAGGGCGGCATTGATCCCGTGACCGGAGAAATCCACCATCAGGATGGCGGCGCGGTTCTCATCCAGATTTTTCAGGCCCCAGATATCCCCGCCCAGCTCGGAACTCGGTTCGAAGCGGGCATCGATATGAATGCCATGGACATCCTCGATTTCCTCAAAGGTGGACATGTCGGGCAGCAGCACGGTCTGGGTCTGGCGCGCCATCTCCAGTTCACGGGCAACCCGGTCACCGTAGACCTCGAGATCCTGCGTCAGTTGCCTGAGTGTATTGTGCTGGCTGATCAGAACACGCTTCTGCCGCTGCACCTGGCGGATCCACAGCATGGCGAGTAACAGCAGTGCCGACAGGGTGCCGCCGACTTTCCAGACCAGCGAGTAATCGGTGACCGGGTCGTATTCGACATTCACCCAGCGCTGCGCGATGGCCGTGCGTTCCTCCTGCGGCATGGTGGCGATTACCTTGTCGAAGATGGCAGCCATTTCCGGCCAGTCCTTGCGGAAACCGAAGCGCAGCGTGAACGGCGGCAATTCGGCAGGTGCGGCGACCTTGAGATTGGCCAGTTGCCGTGCCTCGATCAGGTGCACCACGACGGCCAGCACGCCCACATAGGCATCCGCCTGGCCGGAGGCCACGGCCTTGAGCGCTTCATAAGGGGCCTGGAAATAGACCGGCCGGATAGCGGGATAGTCCTGTTCCAGAGCCGTTGTGGTGGAATAGCCCCTGACCATTGCCACCCGCGCATTGTTCAAGTGCCGCAGGCCACCGATATAGGGGTGGTCGTCACTGGTGATGATGACGCGCGGTATCTCGATGATGGGGGCTGAAAAGGCGATGTATTCACTGCGCTCGTCCGTTTCCGAGAGACAGGTGATGGCGTCCAGCTCCTTGCGCCGGATTTTTTCCATGGTCTCGGCCCAGTTGATGACCGGTCCGATATCGGTATCAAGATTCAGCCTGTCCGTCACATAAGTGTAGTAGTCGGCACACACACCCGATGGGATGCCGTTTTCGTTTCGAAAATCAATGGGCGGCCATGACGGGTCGGAACCAAGTCGCAGCGTCTTGTGGGATGCCAGCCACTGCACTTCCTCCGGCGACAGCGCAGCAGCCTCCAGTGCCGGCGGAACCCCTGAGTACAGGGTAAACACGACGGCCAGGATGCCGGGGATGTCAGTTTTCATGGCGACACGATACCATAGGACCGTCTTTTCCAATCAGGGTCTTCCGGATCTCCGCATGTGGTCGTCACGGGGCGGTCAACCTGTCAGCAGCAGGGGAACAGAAAAACATTCAGCAGGGGGTGCGTCATGCTGCAGACCAGAATCATACTCGATGAAGCCGAGATTCCAGCTCACTGGTATAATGTCGTCACCGATATGCCAAACCCGCCTGCGCCACCGCTGGGGCCCGAAGGCAGGCCCATCGGGCCGGATGCACTCGCGGCCATATTTCCGATGGAACTCATTGCCCAGGAGGTATCCGGTGAACGCTGGATAGCCATACCGGAACCGGTGCGCGAAATTTACCGGTTGTGGCGGCCAAGCCCGCTTATCCGCGCCCACAGGCTGGAGCAGTTCCTTGGAACGCCGGCAAGAATCTATTACAAGTATGAGGGCGTCAGCCCGGCAGGTTCGCACAAGCCCAATACCGCAGTCGCTCAGGCCTGGTACAACCGGGAAGCCGGCATCCGGCGCTTGTCGACCGAGACAGGTGCCGGTCAATGGGGATCGGCCCTTGCCCTTGCCGGGCAGCTGTTCGGCATCGAGGTGCGCGTTTACATGGTAAAGGTAAGCTATGAGCAGAAACCGTTTCGCCGCTCCATGATGCAGACATGGGGAGCGGAAGTGCTGGCCAGTCCGACCGACCGAACGGCATCCGGACGCGAGATCCTGGCACGGGACCCGGATTCGCCGGGATCGCTCGGCATTGCGATCTCCGAGGCCGTCGAGGAAGCCGCCTCGCGTGATGACACCAACTACGCGCTCGGTTCGGTACTGAACCACGTCCTGTTGCACCAGACGGTCATCGGCCTGGAGGCCCGGCGGCAGTTCGAAAAGGCCGGTGACTACCCGGATGTCGTGATTGCGCCCTGTGGCGGCGGCTCGAATTTCGGTGGCGCCGCCTTTCCGTTCTTCGCCGACAAGGCGGCCGGGAGGGAAGTGCGGCTGATTGCCGCGGAACCGGATTCCTGCCCGACGCTGACGCGGGGGAAATACGCCTATGATTTCGGTGATACCGCGGGGCTGACGCCGCTGCTGAAGATGTATACCCTGGGCCACGATTTCGTCCCGCCCGGCATTCACGCCGGCGGCCTGCGTTATCACGGGGATTCGGCGCTGGTATCCCAGCTCTACCACGAAGGCCTGATCGAGGCGGTGGCCGTTCCGCAGCTGGCCACCTTCGAGGCCGGCGTCACCTTCTCCCGGACCGAGGGGATTATCCCGGCACCGGAATCCAACCACGCCATCCGCGTCTGTATCGACGAGGCCCTGCGGTGCAAGGCAAGCGGCGAGCCGCAGACCCTGTTTTTCAATCTGTCCGGCCACGGCCATTTTGACATGGCGGCCTACGACAGCTACTTCAGGGGGGAGTTGTCCGATTATGCCTACCCGGCGGGGGAGATCGACAAGGCCCTCGGGAATCTGCCCGCGGTGGCGCAGGCATGATCAACTGACGCGGTGCTGCGCGACTGCACCCTCCAACAGCCGGCCAGGGGAGGTTTCCCGGGGAACGGTGTGTCTGGCGAAAATCCTGGATACAGCCACTTGAAATTAATATTAAATAAACGATATATCTATTTGTATGTAAAATGAAAACATCTCACAAATTGTTGATCTGGAGCCGGCGTCTGTTGTTGCTGCTGGCCGGGCTGGCAGCCGGTCTCGTGCTGTTCGTGGCGGGAGTTCTGCTGTTCACGGGAGATGAGCAGTACCGGCGTGTCCTCATCTGGTCCGCGGATCATTTTCTCGACGCTGACCTGGTCATCGACGGACCCTTCTCCCTGCGGTACGCCGAGGGGGTAAAACTGGCTGTCGGGGATGTGCGCCTGCAGGCACGTGATGGCGGATATGTCATGCGCTCAGAGACCTTCAATGCACAATTTGATTTGCCATCGTTGCTGTCGGGCGTTTTGCTGGTTGATGATCTTTCGATTTCCGGCTTCTATCTGAGGGTTAACGAAACTGCTGCCGGCAGTGAGCATGACCGCGGCAACCTTGATTTATCGCCTGTCCTGGTCGCCAGGGCGGATGTCAATGATCTGGTTATCGAGTACCAGGAGACCGAACCGGAGATGCTGCATCGCGTTGTGCTGGATCGGCTTGCAATTGATGACGTCAATAACAGTGGACAGCTGACGGTGGAAGCCGCCGGCACGCTCGAAGGTCATCCCTTTAAAGTCGACGGTGTCATACCGTCCCTGCAGCAGATACTGGACATGACCAGACAAAAGCCCGTCAAGCTGACTGTCGAGAGTGAAACGATCAAGACGGATATAAGCGGAACCATTATGGATCCGTTAACCGGTGCGGGCATGGATCTGGCGGTGCATACCAACCTGGTGGGGGTGCAGGAACTGGCCGAAATCTTCGACGACAAGGTACCAGCGCTCGGCGACCTGGAGGTCTCGGCCCGTATGCGCGGTGATTACCAGGTGCCCGAGCTGGATGAAATCGCGCTGCACTTGCAACGGGGAGGCGATGTCGATCTCACCATCAGCGGCACGATACCCAACGCCCTGACGGGGGAGGGGATGCGCCTGCAGATAAACGGGAGTTCCAAAGATCCACAGGTACTGTCCTATTTATTGTTCAAGCGCCAGGACCAGCTGGGTTCGCTGCGGGTGAAGGGGCTGGTACGGAAGCAGCAGAGAGCCTATTACATCGATGATCTCGATGCCGAGGCCGTCACACGGGAAGGATTGAAGCTCTCGGTTGCCGGCTCGGGCCGGTTGTTCGGAGGTGAACACGTGATCGGCAGGCAGGATGCCGCATTCAGCGTAAAATTCGCCGCACCGCGGATCGCTGCCCTGAATCAGTTCGGGTTTGAAGGCTTGCCCGAACTGGGCCCGGTGTCGGGCACGGCCCGGCTCGCGATCAGTACCGCCGCCATCGGTCTGTACGGGGCCGATTTCCGGGCGGGTGAGCAGCGCACTGTCGCCGCCCGCCTGAAGGGTGATATCGGGCATGTCCCGCTGAAACAGGAATCCGCGATTACGGGTTTTGCGATGAAGGTGGAAGTCAGGGCCGCGAGTCTCGCCGGTATGGGCAGGAAACTCGGGGTCGACTGGCCGGATCTGGGGGCCACGAGTCTTACGGGGGACCTTGGTATTCAGGGCGACCGGATCGTTCTGGATAAAGCCAGGCTGGATATCGGCAACCCGCAGCAGCCCACAGTCAAAGCAACCGGCAAGGCCTGGCACCAACTACAGAAAGGCAGTTCCCTGGAGATCGACTTCGACGTGGCGACCGCGGACCTCGTGGCGGCATTCAGTGAAAAGGTGCCTGGTTATCTGGGGCGCCTAAGGGGCAGCACGATTATCTCGGATATTGACGGCAGCTGGGGGTTGGAGCGGGTCGATCTTGATTCGTACCAGACCCGCCTGTTCAACCTGCAGCTGGGTGGCAGCTATGATGACCTGGAAAAGCATGACCAGATAGATCTGAAGGTGGATGTGAGCGTAGCTGATCCGGCGGCTTTCGGGAATGCCCTTGGGTGGACGTTAGCGGGCATCAGGGGTCCCTACCGGTCGAAGGGGTGGGTGACGACCGGCAGCAAGGGTACGATCCGTTACCAGGGGAGTGCCTCGCTGGGTCAATCAACAAGCACGACCGACATCAGTGCGAACATTGGCGGTGAAAAACCTTCATTCAGCGGCAAGACGGAGATCCCGGTCCTGCATCTTGCGGACCTGGGACTGGATATCGACACGATACCGGACATCGGGGAGGCTACGGGGGCAGAAACGAAAGACCTGCCCGTATTCAGCCGGCAACCACTGGATGTCGGCTTTCTGGACAAGTTCAATCTGGATTTCGCGTTCCTTATAGAAAAGATCGAAAGCAAAGAACTCAGTATCGACAGCGTCAATGCGCGGGCCAGGCTTAATGACGGCCGGCTGAGTATCGATCCGCTGAAGCTGGTATTCGAAGGCGGCGACTCGATTGTCGGGTTTTCTGTTGCCAACGGCAATCCGCCGGAATACGGGCTTAAAATGACCGCAGATGATGTCCTGCTCGGGCCGTTGCTTGCGCAGATGCAGGATAACGTCCCCATCAAGGGCTATTCAAATATCCATATCGACCTGACGGGAGGCGGCCGGTCGGCGCATGAGATCGCGGCCGGTTTGAACGGTACGGTCGAGCTCGGGCTGGAGAACGTGAGAATTCCGAAGCGCTACATCGAGCTGCTGTCCGTGGACGTGTTCGGCTGGGCCTTCTCCAGCACCTTTACCAAAGAGCGCTATTCAGACATCAACTGCGTGGTTTTGGGATTCGACGTGAATGAGGGACACATGAACAGCAAGGTCATTGTTGCGGACGGCCCCCAGTTGAGTCTTGGCGGCAGGGTCGATCTTGATCTCGGGGCCGAGACCATGGATATCGTGATCATTCCGAAGCAGAAGAAGCGGATCTTTTCATCCATCAGTCCAGTCAAGCTGCAGGGACCATGGCGCGATCCCCGGGTAACGGCTGTGCCGGCGAAGGCCGCCATAAAGGAAGTGGGGGGGCTGGTATTGATGCCCACCGTGGCAATTCCCGTCATGGTGATTCACAATCTGTGGTCGCTCCTGGATGATGGTGATACGAAAGGCTCGGGCTGTAGCAAGATCAAGACAACCGGCGAAGCCGTGCCGGAGAAAACGCCGCATCGGGATGACAAGGACTGATTACCGCTGCCTTCCTTCCGGCGACCGGTGCCGGATAAAAGCATTGTGCTGCTGCAACCGCCTTTCGGTTATCCATTTGCCCGGGCAGCAGCTGGCAGAATCCAGCACCTTCGGCGGTCGTTGTGTCTCTGCCTGGTTCCGTACAGACGGGGTCGGTGTTGCCAGGGGAAAGGACAGGCCGTTCCCGGCACGATTGCAGGAGAGCGGCGGGCTGCTTTTATTCCACCTGTGTATGCCTGCCAGGTCAGCCGGCTCGCAGGTGCGGAACCATCCAGCAGGCAAGCCATCCAGCGCGGATTCTTGTATCCTTGAATGATATATGTGCACCCCTACTGACACTATCGCCGGCGTTCCATGAAACGCAAGATGATACTGCTGCTCGCCTTGCTGGTGGCGCTCGGCGCCGGCATCGCACCGGTCAGTATCGCCATCTGGCTCGCCTACAGGACAACGGTGGAAAATGCCGAAGCCAACCTGAATGCCATTGCTCAAGGCATCGCGGACGATACCTCGAAAATCCTGAATGACGTGGACCGGGGGCTGATCGCCCTGGCCGATGTTTCGTTCGACTGTACACCCGCCGATATCAATGTCATGAATACCATGGCTTTCGATATCCCGGAAATCAGCGAAATCGGCCTGATGCGTCCGGATCACAAGCTGGTGTGTACCAGCTGGGGTGCGATAAAGCCGCCGGTGGAGCCGGAAATCCCGCCGGCACCGCCCGGATTCAGCCTGATCGGGCCGATGGAGATCAAGATCATGAAGCGTTACGGGCTGATCGCCATGCGCAAGCGGGAGGATGGGTCGGAAATCGGGGCATTGCTGCATCCGAGCATCCTGATCGGACGCCTTGGGGCGGACCTGGGCAAGCATGGATTTGCCGTCCTGTTGCGGCGCGAAGACACCCATCTGTATGCCTGGAACGGCAACGTTCCTGAAATGGAGATGGTGGAGTCGGAGACGGAAGAGGGTAACGGTGCGACCCGGCTCAGGGCGCTGTTCAAGGACGGCATCGAGCGCACGCTCTCCGCGGTCGAACTGGAAGGTTATCCTGGCACCTACTCGGTCGCGGCCGTATCGGATGCCTGGATCCTGAATGACTGGAAGCGCATGGCGCTGATACTGGGGGCGATCGGTGCCGGGACATCCGTCATCCTGCTGATACTCGTGGCCGGTATACTGCGCCGGCGGCTGTCGCTGCAGGGAGAGCTGGAGAGCAGCCTGCAGAAGGACGAATTCGAGATCAATTACCTGCCTGTCGTCGATCTGAAGTCCGGGCGCTGCGTCGGTGCCGAGGCACTGATCAGCTGGGTACAGCCCGGGGGGAAGCGGGTCCGGCCCGATCTTTTCATCCCGCTTGCCGAAGACACCGGGCTGATCGAACCGCTGACCGAATGGCTGATGAGAACGCTTCGCAAGGAAATGGAGGAATTTCTGGATGGAGACCGGCTGTTCCATGTCGCGATCAACCTGAGTCCCTGCCATTTTGAATCGGACAGGATTCTGCATACGTCGAGCCATGCCTTCAAGGACAGTGCAATCCTGCCAAGCCAGATCATCTATGAAATCACCGAGCGCGGGTTGGTAGAGGAAGCCAATGGCGTGGCTCGAGAGGTGATGACCAAGTTACGGGCACGCAAGTCGCATATTGCGGTGGATGATTTTGGCACCGGTTATTCAAGTCTGGGCTATATCAGCTCCTTCCCCCTGGATTATCTGAAAATCGACAAGCGCTTCGTTGATGCCATCGGAACGGATGCCCCAATGGCCGGGCTGGTTGATTCGATCATCGATATGGCAAAACGGCTTGAGCTGCGCATTATCGCAGAAGGGGTCGAAACGCCCGAACAGGCGGAGTACCTCAAGGCCCGGGGCGTTGAATACGCGCAGGGCTGGTATTACTCCAAGGCCGTCCCGGTGGCGGAATTTACCAGCTTCGTTGAACAGTTCAATAATCCGCGGGTGCACCGGACGGAAGGCTGACAGGGCATGCTTGTGCAAGCCCTGAAGCGGCGCCAGGGTAAAACATGGCGCTTACCGGCATGAACTCACTGCCGCTTGATGCTTTTTGTCGCCATGGCGATCACGATTATGGTCTCCCTGCTGGTCGTGGCATAGTGCCGGTCCTGCATGCCGGCTACTGCAAGCCCGGGACGGTCTGACCCGAGGTTGACCGGTCAGATGCTGACAAGCATGTTGATTTCGTGGGCGATGAGCAATGAATAGGCAGGGACCAGCGCATACATGAGGTAGCGTACCGATACGATCCGGTAAATGCGGAAATTGATGTGCATGACCAGTACGATCAGTGCCACACCGGTCACCGTCAGCTTCACGAGTGTAAAGGTCTGGATGTCCTTGTCGATCAGCCAGGCCATCAGGAAATTCAACTCTACGGCACCACGGTCGAGCAGTATGATCGTCAGAAATGCATCCAGGGAGCACAACAGGATCACCGTCAGGGTCGTCACCAGTTGCCAATGATCATACCAGTCGATATAGGTGTTGGTTTTGTCACCGACCCGCCGGCTCTGCCGCCGGCGTTGCAGAAACAGCGCGCCGAGCAGTGTGCCCACCCCTGTTTGCCGCCGGTCATCACGGCGCTGCTCAATGGCTCTGTCGTCGGTTGCTTTCATGCTATCTAATAATAGGCTGGTGCCTGATCCTGTTTCGGCTGGTTGGCGATAAAAATTTAACAAACACGGACAGTATTCCAGGTAACCGTGGGCGCTGGCGTCAGGTTACCCTGTAGAACAAACGCTTGACTCTTGCCTGTGCATTCATGTACTTCCGGATTGTCAAGAACACAAGATGTAGGGATATAAAAAATTTTCTGCCCTATATCTTGGTATTCATCCAATGTGTGCTATATTAGCGCCCGTTCCGGAGTCAGGGCTGCTTGTTGAGCAATGCCGAGCGCCTGAAGTTGCGTCGAGCAACACGAAATCCCGGCAGGTGCCGTCATTAAATTCTGTATTTAATTAGAGTATTTTGCTATTTTTACATTGCTGTAACATTATGTTTGGTAATCAGGATTAATTTTTCTAGCCCCTGATTCTGTTAAGAATAACGGAAGAACCGGAGGAGACGAAAAAATGGCAGACTTATTTTCCGATGAATGGATGAAAAGCTATATGGAACAGTGGAATGCTGAACCGGAACTGTCGGAGGCGCTGGCAAAAATCAATTTCAACTCCGTCATAGCCTATGGTTTTGATGGTGAGGACACTCCGCGCGGGGTCATCACGGTGCAGGACGGCAAGGCGGTCTCCGCCGGTACCTATAACGGGGAAACCCTGAACTGGGATCTGCGCGCCACATTTGACAACTGGAACAAGTGGTTGGCCAAGCCGCCCGGCATGATGGGGTTGGGAATGGCCTACACCTCCCGCAAGCTGAAATTCAATGTGGGTGATTACGGTTCCATGATCAAGGATCCGCGCATGGCCGGGCCTTTCATCAAGAGTTTTACGGTGATGGGGCGCGCCTGAGCGCTTGCGATTTAATCTGAAGGATTGTGGATAACATAATAAACAGTAAGTTGAGTTCCCTTGTTGAAGATAAGAAGTCCTTTAACGGGCCGGGCATAATCAACAGTTGGCTAACAGGCATGAAGGTGCTGTCGCAGGACGGCACCTGATTTTTTATGTGACAACAGGCCGTGGGCCAACTCGTGCGTGAGGATTAACGATGTTAATCAGAAATTCTGTTTTTGGTCTTATGGCCTCAGTTCTCGTTTTTTCCGCTGTCATGGCGCAGGAATCACCCGATTCCGTCATCACGGTTCCGAGCGTACCTGTCGGTGCGGGGGTTTCCCTGGGCGGGACCGTGGTCCCGTACAAGGAAGTGACCTTTGCGGCACAGATCCCGGGGCGTATTGAAAGCATCGCCGGCGAGGAAGGTGACAGTTTCGAGGAAGGGGCTGAACTGATTGCGATTAATATTGATGACCTGCTCGCCAAGCGACGCGCCGCCTGGGCGAATCTGACCAATGCGGAAGCCGCCCTGAGAAATGCCGGCGTACAGTATTCCCGTGAATGGATCTCGCCCTACGGCGGCGAGACCAATGACATGATGGGCGGCATGAGTTCCGTCATGCGCAATTTCTCCAACCCCATGCAGAGTTTTTTCGGCGGCGGCTCCTCGCCCGGCTTCGACAGGTATGCACAGCGCTACAGCTATGGCACCCGGGTGGAACAGGCCCGCTCCCAGCTGATTGCCGCCCATTCCTCGATTGACGAGATCGATACCAAGATTCGCGACGCCAAGTCGGTCGCTCCCTTTGACGGCGTGATCACCAAGAAACTGGTCGAGGTCGGTGACCCGGTGCAGCCGGGGCAGCCCATGATCATGTATGCGGACATGTCCAAGCTGCAGATCGAGGTGGAGGTGCCCGCGCGCCTCATGCCGGGTGTCAAGAAGGGCATGGTCGTGCCGGCAAGGCTGGATGTCGGCGGCGTTGATCTCCAGGCACAGGTTGTCCAGATTTTCCCGATAGCCGATCCGGACCGCCATACCGTTACCGTCAAGCTCGACCTGCCGCCGGGTGCCCCGGGTGGAGCGGGCATGTACGCGGAAGTCATGATCAACGATGTCAACGCCAGGGTGCGCGACTTGCCGGTGGTGCCGAAGGATGCACTGGTCTGGCGTGGCAGCCTGCCGGGAATTTATGTGCTGAATGACCAGAACAAGCGCGTACTGCGCCTGGTCAGGACCGGCAGGGATGTGGGTGCCGACGGGATCGCCATCCTGTCCGGTCTGAACGCCGGGGAAAGAATTGTGGTGAAAGGGCTGGAGCCAGAGCAGCCGGGCAGTGCGTGGAAGTGATTCCGGCACCGGGATGCCCACTGTACATCCGGACGGGTAAAACCGCCGGACTGTAGAATAATAATATCAGCGCGGCCTGTTATCCGGTCTCGCGCAAGCCATTCAAGATGGTGGATAAATAATGACGCAGAATCGGGGTGGTACAGGGTATGGCTGAAGAAACTCAAGACTTTTCCGCGCCTAAGGAACACCGTTCCCTGGGTATCGCCGGCCGCATTGCGCGTACATTCATTACTTCACCCGTCACGCCAATGCTGCTGATCTCGGCATTGCTCGTAGGCCTGATGGGGCTGTTTTTCACACCCCGGCAGGAAGATCCCCAGATCTCGGTCCCCATGATCGACATCTTCGTCCAGTACCCCGGTGCCTCGGCGGAACAGGTTGCCAGCCTGGTGACCGAACCGCTGGAGCGGATCATGAAGGAAATTCCAGGCGTTCGGCATACCTATACGGCTACCCAGCGCGGCCAGGCCATGGTTACCGTGCGCTTCTTCGTGGGCGAGGACATGGGGGGGTCGATCGTCAAGGTGCACGACAAGCTGCAGTCCAATCTCGACAAGATCCCGCCGGATGTCTCCATGCCACTGGTCAAGCCTGTCGCCGTGGACGATGTTCCGGTGGTGACATTGACCCTGTGGTCGGAAGATGTCGATGACGGTGCCCTGAGAACACTCGCGCTGGACCTGCTGCAGCGCATGGGCGAGGTGCCGGATGCCGGCAAGGGCTTTATTGTCGGGGGGCGCGAGGATCAGCTCAAGGTGGAAGTCCTGCCTGAGCGCCTTTCCGGTTATGGCATCAGCCTTCCACAGGTTGCCGAGACCATACGTACGGCCAATGCGGAAAAGACGGCGGGTGGTGTCGAGACCGGTGGAACAAACCTGTCGGTGCGCACCGGCGCCTTTCTGAGAAACGCCAGTGACATCGAGCGGCTTGTTGTTGGCGTACGTAACGGGATGCCGGTGTATGTGCGCGATGTAGCGCGGGTATCACACGAACCGGCTGATCCGACCCAGATGGTAACCCACTACACGGGACCAGCCTACGAGGGTGAGAATCCTCCGACTGACGGCGCACCGGCCGTGACGATCGCCATCGCCAAGAAGGAAAAGACCAACGGCGTGTTTGTCGCCAGGGAACTGCTGAAGAAGGTCGAGTCATTAAAGGGCGATCTGATTCCCTCGAACGTCAATGTGGAGATCACCCGCAATTACGGCAAGACGGCCAATGACAAGGTCAACGAGCTGCTGAGGGCCATGCTCGAGGCGGCTGTATTCGTTTCACTCCTGTGTCTGTACGGGTTGGGGTATCGTGCCGCGTTTGTTGTCATCACCGTGATACCCATCGTTATTCTGGTGACGATCTGGTGGGCCATGATGGTGGATTACACCATCGATCGCGTCAGCCTGTTCGCCCTGATCTTCTCCATCGGCATCCTGGTGGATGATGCGACGGTGGTTATCGAGAATATCTTCCGACACTGGCTGGAAAAGGGCAGAACCAGTATTGCCATTGCCGTCGATGCGGTGCGCGAAGTGGGTAATCCGACCATTATCGCCACCCTGACTATTATATCCGCCCTGTTGCCCATGGGCTGGGTCAGCGGTCTGATGGGGCCCTACATGCGCCCGATCCCGGTGCTGGGCTCCTCGGCGATGTTCTTTTCACTGTTAGCGGCGTTTATCTTCACACCCTGGTTTGCGGTCAAGGTGGCGCCCAAGCTGGCCGCTTTGGAGAAGGCGTCGCGAAAGGAAATCAGGACGCATCAGAAAATCGATCGCATTTACCGTCCCATCATTACTCCACTGATTGAAAACAGGGCGCTCGGATTGACCTTCCTGTTCAGTCTGATCGGGATTACCGCTGCCCTGTGCATCACCTTCTATACCCAGAATGTTGTGGTGAAGATGCTGCCCTTCGATAACAAACCCGAATACAGCGTCATCGTCAATATGCCGGAAGGGACGGCCATGCCGGTCACCGCCAATGTCTTGAGTCAAATGGCTGAAGAGGTGCTCAAGACACCGGAAGTTACGGCCGTGCAGAGCTATGCCGGCACGGCCCAGCCGTTCAACTTCAATGGTATGGTCCGTCATTACTATCTGCGCCAGCGCTCCTGGGAAGGTGACTTGCTGGTGATGCTGCTGGACAAGAACGACCGGGAACGCACCAGTCACCAGATTGCGGAAGATGCGCGCTCCCGGCTGAAGCCGATCGCCGATCAACTCGGCGCCAAGATCGCCGTCGTCGAAATGCCGCCCGGGCCGCCCGTGCTGCAGACAAATGTTGCTGAAATCCACGGTCCGGACGCCAAGACGCGCCGTGAGGTCGCCAGGAAGATGGCGGAATTCTTCACCAAGGCCAAGGGCGTCGTGGATGTGGATACCTATATGGCTGAGCCGTATGACTACTGGCGTTTCGAAGTCGATACCGAGAAGGCGGTACGCCGCGGCATTTCCGTAGATACCATCAATAACACGCTTGCCATGGCCATGGGCGGATTCAAGCTTGGTGATGTCAAGCGCGGGACGGTGCTCGAACCGACCTACATCGTGATGCAGGTGCCGCTCTCCGAGCGCTCGCAGGTTGCGCGACTGGGTGACCTGCCGGTACCGGCGAATGACGGCAGGACCCTGCCGCTCTCCGAGTTGGGACAGTTCGTCAAGGTCACCGAAGACCCGATCATATACAGCAAGGATTTGCGCGACATCGAATACGTCACTGGCGAGATGGAGGGCCGCCTCGGTGCACCCATCTACGGCATGCTGTACACGGAGGATTTTGTCAGGGAATACACCACTCCCGACGGGGTGGTCATGACGACCATGCCCTGGAACCTGTTCGGTCCCCCCAAGGACGACTTCCAATCCGGTTATGAATGGACCGGCGAATGGACGGTCACCTACGAGACCTTCCGCGATATGGGCGGTGCATTTATGGCGGCCCTGGTGCTGGTCTATGCCCTGATTGTCTGGGAGTTCAGGAATTTCACCCTCGCCGGTCTCATTATGGCGCCGATCCCGCTGACCATGGTCGGCATTATCCCGGGGCACTGGATATTGGGAGCCGAGTTTACCGCCACTTCGATGATCGGCATGATCGCCCTCAGCGGAATCATCGTGCGACAATCCATTCTGATTGTGGAATTCGTCAAGATCGGGGTGAGTAAAGGAATGGATGTCAGGGAGGCGGCTATCCGGGGTGCCGAGGTTCGTATGCGTCCCATTTTCATCACTTCCCTGACCACGATGGCTGGCGCTTCCACCATCTTGAGCGATCCCATCTTCCAGGGACTGGCGGTCAGTACATTGTTTGGCGCCGGCATGGGGACGATTTTCGCCTTGCTCGTCATCCCGCTGGGCTGCATCAGCGCCCGCAAGCAGTTCTATGTCGAGACGGCGGATGACGGGACGATAGCAATCAGTCCGGCTTATGAGCGGATCGAAAAGGAAGCCGCTGATGCGGCCACGCCGAAGGTGAAGGCGAAGGCGGCGGCAAAGGCGGCACGGACACCGCTGTTGCTGCGCCTCTGGAGTGGCATCATTTCGATCTTTATCTGGGCTTTCTATATCGTGCGCGCCATGTTCACCATGCTCGGCATGGGGTTCAAGGCAATTTTTGGCAGATTCGGCGGCGCCAAAAAGCCTCCACCGCCGCGTGCACCGTCACCGGGCGGTGCCCCACCGCCGCCCAAGGGAGGTGGAACACCGCCACCTCCGCGTCAGGTACCCCCTGCCGCTGGTGGCCCGACGCCGCCACGCGAGGCACCGACGACGTCGGCTACCACTGCAGAAGCACCGGCGCCGGCCGCCGCACAGAGTGAGGCAGCATCGCAGCCGGCAGGCGCTACGGCACCGCAGCCAGGAGAAATCCCGCCGGTTGCACCACCAGTTGCGGAGGCGGTCGAGGCCGTTGTTGCAGAAGGTCCGGCATCCGCGGGAGATGAAAGCCCGGGGGATGACGAGGAGGAAGAAATTGTCGGTAGAAAACGTCGGGGTATTCGCCTTCGACAGGATTTGAGCTAATCTTATTATATACTTGATAAATATAGGGTGGTAACCAGGCCGGTCAGGAGTAACAGTCAACGCACGGGATCATGAGATAATGCGCGTAATACGTTTCTATAGTGTTATATCAGTTTGCCTGGCGCAACTGCTGGCAACTGCGATGACCTCGGCGGAAGAGCTGGAAGAATCCAAGCCTTTTGTCTATACGGATGACTGGGCGCTGGTTTCGGCGCCGCCACCGCCCGGTCCATACAACGCTGTCAACATCGATCCCCGGGTGCCCGGCCAGGATGCCGTTCCCCCAATGCCCATGGAACCCCCGTCCATGACGCCCATGCCCGACCTGCCGGTGACGGATGATACCCAGCCACCGGCGGCAGGAACGCCGGCGGAAACCCAAACGGATATACCGGAAGCAGCCCCGTTTCGCATGCACCAGCCGCCTGCCGGCAGGGCGCCGTCTATGACCGAGGATTACGGCCGGGAAATCCCGGCAGATATACTGGAAGCGGCCCCGTTTCCCGAATACCCACCGCCTGCCAGCAGGGCGCCAGTGGCCGCAGGGTCCTATGGCCGGGCAGCACCGGCAGACAGGCCGGAGCCGGTACCCGGATACCAGCGACCAGCCGGCAACCCGCCGTCCCTGGCAGGGCCCTATGGCCGGAGCATACCGGGAAGGCGTCCTGCCCATGATTATCCGGTTCCGGGGATGTATTCCGCGCCGACGGGCTATCCGGGGTACAGAGCTATCCCGAGAGAAGGGTATTATGGCGGTAACAGATATCGACCAGTTGATGAAGTACCACCACCGCCCGTTTACGACACTATGACGGGCAGACCATAGTATGCTTGCAGTAATTTCACCGGAGAGCGTAAATCGGCAACTGTTACCAGATCGTTTACGCAACTGAATAACATGATTCCGGCAGCTGGATCATTAATAAATACTACAGCAAGATGGGCCTTTTTTTTCTGTATTTTACTCATTCTGAATGCATGCAGTGATGATGAACCTGTCGATTCCGCAGAAGAACAGGAAAGCGGCAATCCGCCTGAGGAGGAGGTACTGCATGTCAGGGAGTGGTATCCAAGACCTAACTATCTGCAACAACGCCAGATCATGCTGGCACCAGCGCAACGACAGGCACCGGCTTACGCGATTCAGCCCAGGCAATATAATCCGGCAACGATACCTCAAACCCGGAACGCCGGACAGGCAACCTATCAACAGCCTCCGGTCCAGCCGATGCAGCAGGATGGCGCAGTCCAGTACTGGCAGCCACCGGCACAGCAACCGCTCCAGGCGCAACCGGCAACACCGGGTACATATTATCAATATGGCACTGCGCCACAGAATGCCCAGCGACCCTGGGGGACCGTGCCCGAGTCCAGTAAACACGGTCACCCTGGCGGTAACACTATCTGGCAACAACCCGGACAGGTCCAGCAATGGCCTGCACCACCGGAGAATGCCGCACCCGCCTGGGGCGCAACCGTACCGTATGGCGCGGCACCGGGCTATGGACCCGGGTACATCTGGTAGTATGATTAGAGGTTCAGCAATGACCGGCTAACCCCGGTTCACTGAAACGGGCAGCTGCGGCTCACTCCCTGACGCAACTGTTCGGATTCATAACGGGGAGTAAATATGTAAGTTAACTTAAATACAACGATGGATAGCAAGAGAGGTATATAAAATGAAGAATGTGACGAAAACCCTGTGTGCAACAGCAATTGCAGGAGCCCTGGCTGTACCGTTTTCCGCGGCCCATGCCTGGGGCGGATGGGGTCCCTGGGGCGGTGACAACTACGGTTCCGACTGGGGCCCGTTTGACGGCGACGGCTTTGGCGACTTCAACATGAGCATGAGCGGTGGCGGTCATGGCTATGGTCGTGGTCGTGGTTATGGCTACGGTTATGGCGGCTACGGCCCCTACGGCTGGGGTGGTCCCTACGGCTATGGCGGCGGTCCCTGGGGCGGCTGGGGTGGTCCCTACGGCGGTGGCTATGGCGCTCCCTACGGCTATGGCGCACCGGCAGCACCTGCCACTGGCGAAAGCAAGTAATCACGCCAGTAACCAAACGAGCCCGGCGCAGGGAAGTGCTGTGGCTCGTTTTCCATTTATTGTCCTTCTACCGATCGGTTGAAAGCCGAGGGGCTGCTATTATGAGAGTTATCTTGCTGTTGATGGTCGCCTTTTCCATGCTGGCGACGGTTTCAGTTTCAGCACAGCAGGCAGTAGTGGAATTTTCCGCGGATACCGTGGAGACGGATCCAGACCAGGGAACCCGAAACGGCAAACTGTATATGGGAAATAACCGGATAAGGACGGAGTTTGACATTAACGGAAAAACCATAATCCAGATTATGGACCTCACGAAGCAGCAGGCATTGATGATCAATCCCGAAGAACGCACCTATATGCGAATCGGGGCCGGAGGCGGCATGCCGGGCGGCGGTACGCCGGAGACGATGGATGATCCCTGCGCAGGCATGCAGAACATCAACTGTAAAAAACTTGGCGTGGAGAAGGTCAACGGGCGGCCTGCCACAAAATGGGAAATCAGCAGCGATGAAGCGTCGGAAACCGGACCCATGGTGTTCTGGATAGATGAAGAGCGCAAGTTTCCCATCCGGCAGGAAATGCCGGATGGCTCAATGATGGAAATGAAGTTTGTCCGCAAGGAAACTGTCGATGGGCGGGTTACCGAGAAATGGGTGATGACCGCGACCCGACCCGGCGGGCAGACCATGACATCCACGCAGTGGTATGACCCCGAGCTCAAGATAAGCATTCGTGAGGATCACGGGGATGAATATTCCCGGGTGCTGAAAAATATCAAACCGGGCAAACAGCCACCCGCCCTGTTTACTGTGCCCGAGGGATATCGCGAAATCAGTACCCAACAGTGAGCATGTAGTGGCAGAACCGCTCGTTGTTCCGATGCCCTGCCAGGAGACAATACCAGACATATGATTACTGTCATCGCTAACCTCAAGGGGGGGTCCGGAAAAAGCACAGTAGCATTTAATCTGGCTGTCTGGCTTGAAAAGCATGGACGCGGCGTGGTGGGATACGATCTTGACCCGCAATGCACATTCAGCGATCTGGCGATGCTCCGCAAGGAGGTCGGGATTACCCCCGAACTCACCATACATCCCGTTCGTGCGGTCCTGAGAGACCAGTTGATGGCGCATGCGGATCTGGAAGTACTCGTTGATGTCGGCGCGGCAAACATGGCTGCAATGAAGGAAGCGATGACCGCCGCAGACCGAATTCTGATCCCGGTCCCGCCAAGTCAGGCCGATGTCTGGGCAACGCAACGCTTCCTTCATATTATCGGTCCTGATCTGGAGACGATTAAAATGAATGGCAGTCAGGAGACGATGGCTTTCGTCAATCGCGCGGATACCAACAAGTCCATCCGCGAAACACATGAAACAGAAGCCGCTTTACGCATGCTGCCCGGGATTGACGTGGTACTGCCGCACCGCCTGCGCCTGAGAACCGGATTTCGACGTTCCTTGAGTGAAGGATTGACCGTTTTCGAGATGTGGCCGCGTAGCAAGGCCGCGGAGGAATTTCACAATCTTGCCAGGGCGCTGTATCCGGACATCGCAGAAAGCGCGGAATAATTGAAGCAGGAGCAGGCACAATGAATCTATTTGCACGCATTCTAAGTCACGCATTTGCCATTCTGATAGTTCTGCTGCTGGCAGTCAGTTTTGTTTACCGGGGTGATTTGTTTCCGGAATTTGACATACCGGAATACCTGAGTCTGGAAAAAGCCGAATCCACCACACCGGTCGAAGAGCAGGCGGCAGAGGCCGCATCTGTTGCAAAAGCGGAGTCGGTTCCGGCCGGTAGTGAGCCGGAAACCCCGCCCGCCATGCCTGCGGGTGAAATGCCCGCCGTGGAGCGGCCCACAACTGAACCGTCGGTCACTGAACCGCAGGAAGCCGTTCAGGCCGCAGGATCCGAAGCCGCAGAAGAGGCCGCGGCGGAAATTGCTGTGGAACCGGTACCTGAAGCACCACCCGCTGGGACCCCGGCAGCAGCCGAGGCGGAAGGGATTGCTGAACCCCCGGCGGAGCCGGTGCAGCCCGTCGCGGAGTCTGCAGTAGAGCAGGCTGAGGAAACAGCGGGCGAGCAGGGCGTGACGGGGACCCGTGAGGCTGAAACCGGTACACCCGGAAGTGTTGTGGCGCCGGTCCCCGCAGCGCCCGCTGCGGCTGAAAGCACCGGGACCGGCGTTACCGCGCCGTCCGAGGAAGCAGGGCAGCCGCCTGAAGCGGTTACGTTGATACCACCAGCAATCGAGGAGACCGCTCCAGTTCCGGAAGCAGCGCCTGCACCGGGATCATCCGTCGAGGCCATGCCGGAACCCGTACCAGCCGCCCCGGAGGTTGCGACTGACGAGGGTCAGGAAACCGCCGCCATGCGCCCGTATCAACTGTTGGCAAAGGCGCGTGAAGCCTTCTGGCTGCGGGATTACGCGGCGGCGGAAAAGTACTATCTGGCGTTAACGCGGCGTGAGCCGGACAATCCCGACGGTTTCGGGGAGCTGGCTAACATGTACTTCTCGCAGGGTAAATGGGAGGAGGCCACAGCCGCTTATTATGAAACCGGGATACGTCTGATCAATGAGGGGCTTCTGGGACATGCCGGCCAGATGGTTGAAGTGATCCGTGGCCTGAACGGCACACAGGCCGATGACCTGGAACAGAAGATTGATGCGGCGAGTAACCCGGCGCCCTGATGGAGTAATGCATGTTTAGACTGATCTGGAATCTGTTAGCCTTGTTCGGCCTTGCTGTCGTGGCCGGTCTGATCTGGGTTGCGGTTACCTATGATTTTGGCGTTCAGAATCTGAGGGATGCCGGCAATCTTGCGGATTTCGATGGCAAGGCACCTCAGGTCTACATCGAAATGGCCAAAAGCCTGCTGGCAACGGGAAATGCGGCTGAAGCCACTGTATGGAAGGTGCCGGTTACCGAGGGTCTGGATGCCGCTGATGTGGAAGAGACGATGCGCTTTGTCGCCAATGAGCACAACATCAAGAATGTCGGTGAACTTCCGCTATCCGACGAGGTTGCCGCCATGACGGGGCAAACGCAGCGTTTATGGAAAATCTACATGTTTTGCAACCCGCTCACGGCCGCCAGGATGATCGACTACTCGGATGCCTACTCCGCCTATCTGCCATGCAGGATATCGCTGGTGGAAGACAGGGAAGGCAGGCTCTGGCTGTATACACTCAACATGGACATGATGATTCACGGCGGCAAGCCCCTGCCGCCGGAATTGTTCGATGAAGCCATCGGGATCAAGGAAACCATCCTGGATATCATGAACCGGGGAGCCAAGGGTGAATTCTGATCCCGCTGCCCGCTGAAAAGCCGACAGGACCGTCAGCGGACCATTCCGCCATTCGCCCCCGGGTATCGGGCAGTACTTGGCATGGAGCCATAGATGACTGATTGCCAGACAGAAAATCACGAGACGGGTGCGACGGGTGAAGCCATCCCGGGGCAGGACATGGCGGTCTGCATGGACAGGTTTGCGCGCACCTTCGAGGCCAGTGCCCGGCGCTGGGAACTGGTTGTCTATCCCTCGCTGATCGCCTTTATCGTGCTGGCAAGCTACGGATTTTACCTGATCTATACCCTGACCACCGACGTCGGCCGTCTGGCCAGGAGCATGGAGACCGTGGTGGCCTCCATGGACAACGTGGTAACGGACATGAATGTGGTGGCGGGCAACGTTGCCCTCATCTCCGGCAACCTGGCAACCATCGCAGCAGAGGTCAATTCGGAATCCGGGACGATGAGGAATATGCTGGTCAATATGGAAAACATGAATAACACCATGGATGTCATCAGTGTGCCGATGCACCAGATGCGCAACGACATGTCCAGAATGAGTCATAATGTGAATAAAGTGGCCGGCCCCATGAGAATGATGGGAGATATCTTTCCGTTCTAGGTTATGCGCGGCGGCTTTATCCGCCCTGCGATTGCGCAGCCAGGGTCAGGGTGCGGAGCGCCGGCCCCGGCATAACAACTGACGGTGATGGTCTGCGTTATTCCGCCGTCCCGGACTTTTTTATCAGAAACTGCAGGAAACGATGACCAGCGCTGGAAATACGATCAAGCAGCGGCTCAGAAGTCTGGAGTCGCATCTTAAAAAGGAAAACCCGGTGCTCGTGGATGCCGTGCAGAGCTATCGGCATCTCGATCAGGTAGGGCGCTCGTTGGGACTGCTCGGTGCCGAGCAGTCGTTCGCCACCCAGATATCCTGGTGGCCCATGATCTCGGTGCTGGGGACGTTTTCCGCCGGCAAGTCCACCTTCATCAATCATTTTCTCGGAGAGTCCCTGCAGAATACCGGCAATCAGGCGGTGGATGACAAGTTCACCGTGATCTGTTTTGGCAGCCAGCATGGCGCGCGATCGCTGCCGGGTACCGCGCTGGATGCCGATCCACGCTTCCCGTTCTACCAGATCAGCAACGAGTTGGAGAAGGTGGCCCAGGGAGAGGGGCGGCGAGTCGATACCTACCTGCAGCTGAAAACCAGCCCCTGCGAAAAACTGCGCGGCCGGATCGTCATCGATTCACCCGGATTCGACGCGGACTCACAGCGCAACGCGACGCTGCGGCTGACTGACCATATCATTGACCTGTCCGACCTGGTGCTGGTGTTCTTCGATGCCCGCCATCCGGAGCCGGGCGCCATGCGGGATACCCTGGCGCATCTGGTCGGCGACACCATTCACCGTCCGGACGCGACGAAGTTCGTCTATATTCTCAACCAGATGGACACGACGGCGCGGGAAGACAACCCCGAGGAAGTCGTTGGCGCCTGGCAGCGTGCGCTGGCGCAGGAAGGCCTGACCGCGGGTCGCTTCTTCTGCATCTACAACCCGGAAGTCGCTGTTCCTATCGAGGATGCGAGCCTGAAGGCCCGTTACGAGGCCAAGCGTGACCATGACCTTGCCGAAATACATGACCGTATACAGGGCGTGGGCGTGGAACGGGCCTATCGGATTACCGGGACGCTTGAGAAGCTGGCGCATCACATCGAGGAAAAGACGATCCCGCGCCTGCAGGCCTACAAGGCATACTGGCGCAAGCTGGTGTTGTGGGGGGACGGCATACTGGCCGTCCTGTTTCTGCTTGCCACGTTTGTTATCGGCCCCTGGGTCGGTTTCCGGGACGGCTGGAAGTGGGCGAAGCCCGGGTGGTGGCAGGGGACTTCGAGCGACATCGCCTGGACCCTGATCGCGATTTTGCTGGCGGCGGGCCTGTTTGGCTGGCTGCATTTCCGGATTCGGAAGTTCGTGGCACGCCGGGTTCTGGCGCAGATAGAAAAGCACTTCACCCCGGGTCCCGAGCGCCAGCGCATGCGGCACGGCTTTACCTACAACACAAGCCCCTGGCACAGCCTTTTCAGGAAAACCCCGGTAGGCTGGGGGGGGCGCAACCGCAGGCGCCTGCAGCACGTGATCGCCGAGGCCAACCGGTATGTGCAGACGCTGAACGACACCTTCACCGACCCGTCCGGGGAGCAGACACCCGTACAGCGATCGTCAGTAACACCAGCGGAGGCGGGAGCTGTCGGCAGTAATGAACAGGCGGCGCAGAAGGATACGGTTATATCCTGATAACCTTGTAGGGTGCGCTGTGCGCACCGAAAAGAAATACCAGAACCTGTTTCAAGTTTCTTGGTCTCATGCTGCGCATGAGACTGCCGGGTAGGACCCGCGCCCCGCGGGGATGCCGTCAGGCACAAGAACACGGGTTTTTCCCGGCGCAGCGCCGGTCCTACCACACCTCACAAGGTCCGCATCTGATCCCGGCTTCCTGCCTCCTGCGACACTTGTACATCCCTGTACATCGGTCGCTCCCGGCTTCCTGCCTCCCGCGACACTTGTACATCCTTGTACATCGGTTGCTCCCGGCTCCCTGCCTCCCGCGACACTTGTACATCCCTGTACATCGTCGCGGCGAGGGCGCCGCTCCCAGGGGATGAATTATTGCAACGCCCGGGTCAGTTCGTGCACTTTCTCCCGTGGCAGGGCTTGCCGCCGCCACCACCGCCACCACCGCCACCACCACCACTACTCGTGGTGACATCAACCGATACCCAGTCCGTCCAGGCAGAGGTGCCGAAATCGTTATAGGCCCTTGTCCGGTAGTGAAACGTGCCGTCTCCGGGCGAGTCTGTGGTCTGCGTCACATCCGCGCTGACGGTATTGATCATGGTGGAGCTAACCCATTTGTTCTTTCTCTTATTGTACTTTTCCCGCTCGATCGTGAACCCTGTTTCGTTGTTCGACATGTCATCCCATGCAAGCGTGACAACACCGCTGCTTGTATCGACGCTGGCACCGAGATTCTCCGGAGCCGCGGGTGGATCCTGGTTTGCTGGAGGCGGTGGTGGTGGCAGCGGTTCGCTCCCGCCGCCGCCCAGCGCGGTCTGGGCGTTGATGATACCGCCGCTCACCGTTTTGCCCTGCAGGGAGGAAACCGGACGCACGGTATCGAGTAGCTGGTTGATGACCTGCCGGTAGTCCCAGCTGCCGTGCTGTTCCTGGATGAGCGCGACCAGACCGGCAACATGGGGTGTGGCCATGGAGGTGCCGCTCAGGTAGCGGTAGCCGCTGCCCTTCCAGGTGCTGTAGATGTTGACACCTGGTGCGCCGACATCAACGGAGTTTGCGCCGTAATTGGACCAGTTCGGCAGATTGTCACGGTTGTTGGTGGCCGCGACGGAGATGACATTGTCGGGGTTGAAGGAAGCGGGATAGAAGGGAGTGGTGTCGGTGTCGTAGCCATTGTTGCCCGCGGCGGCCACGAAAATATGGCCGGACGACGCGGCGTTGTAGACGGCGTTGTACAGGCTTAACGAGAATGCGTAGCTTCCCCAGCTGTTGCTGGAGACCCTGGCGCCGTTGGCCACGGCATAGTTGAGCGCCTGTACGGCATCGGACGAGTAGCCGCCGTTCGGGCCGATAAACCGCAGCGGCATGATGCGGCAGTTCCACAGGATCCCGGCAACGCCTTCGCCGTTGTTGCCGCTGGCGCCGATGGTGCCGGCCGTATGCGTCCCGTGGCCGCTGGTGTCTGCCGGGTTGTTGTCGTCATCGTAGAAATCCCAGCCGCGGATATCGTCGACATAGCCGTTGTCGTCATCGTCGATACCGTTGCCCGGTATTTCCCCCGGATTCGACCAGATGTTGGCGGTCAGGTCGGGATGATCCCACTGGGTGCCGGTGTCGATGACGGCGATAATGGTGCTGCCGCCGCCGGTGGTCACTTCCCAGGCCTCCGGCATGTCGATATCCGCATCCGCCGTGCCGGTGGAGTTGTTGACGGTCTGGCCGGTATTGTCGAGGCCCCATTCCTCGCCGAAGCCGACGTCGTTGGGTATGGCGACCGCCTGGACCACATAGTCCGGTTCGGCATAGTCGACGAAGGGCAGACCCCGCAGGTAGGCCACGGCCTGCGGTACCTCCATGCCGATATCCAGGCGTTCCAGGCCGGGGACCAGCTTGAAGTTATGCCTGGCGGTCGTCCCCAGCAGGCCACGGGCGCTTGCTACCAGCCCGGGCGGGGCATTCGGCTTGAAACGCACCAGGACCCGGCCGGGGGCATAGCTCAGGTTCGGGTCCTGTTCCAGCGCGATTTTCGCGACCCGGTCGGCGGGCGTCGCGGCCTGAATCCAGGTGACTGGTGCGAGACCAATGACAAGCAGGGCAAGCAGTATGCCAGAGAGTTGTTTTCTGTTCATCGTCGCTCCTTAACATGAACGCTTTATCTATCGATCAATAGCCCTTAAACCTGAGCGCTTTATCTCCTGGTTTCTGTGACCAGAGTAGTAATTTTGGAAATAAAAGGCGGCACACGGCCGCCTGTTATTCTACTTCATTGTCGTGTTGACTTTACCCTTTATCAGGTCTTTTTCTTCTTTCGGGCAATCCCGGCCAGTCCCAGCAGCCCGGAGCCGAAGAGCCAGACGGCGGCGGGGATTGGTACCGCTGTTTGAAAACTTGAAGTATCCCATGTGCCTAATATTGAACCACCTGATGAATCCGTACCAATGAAGTTATTAGCAGGGAGTGAAGTAAACAGTTGATCCCCATCAACTGTTGTTACTGTTCCACCGTAATTAAGGAAATTAAAGTTGTTTGTAGTTATAGACATTTCCATAATAGCGTCATCATCGTCTGCCTCCGTAAAAACAATACTTCCGACTGTGATCGTCAATGACTGCGGAGGGACCGTCAGAAAGTCAATAGAACCTGTGCCGGACCCATCTAGATCGCTGCTGTCATATGAACCAGTTGCCGAAATGGTGGTTGGAGCCGTGAGTCCGAATAAGTTGCCCGCATCGGTGTATGTGACATTACCAGTAAGCTGGAAATTGACTGTGCTAGCAGATGCCGTGCCTATATAAACAATAAACAATATAGACACTAGTAAAGCAAATGTGGTTTTGATTTGACTTGCCATTGCTAATTATCTCCGTAGGATCTTTTAACTCAAATCATAAACCTAGGTCGGAGCAGGTTTGCGCTATTTGAGCATGACATGCTTGCGCTTCTGCGTCTGTTACATTCTGACTCGTTACCTTGGGGGTAGTTGGATCGTCAAAGCCCGGTATTGGCACATTAAAGTCGACAAACGTGCATCTTGAATTAGTATCTGATGATGCAAAACGGGCTGACGCTGAATTATCGATAATCTGAATAGTGGACCCAGAGCTTAAACATGCTGCTGCGGCATTATCTTCCGTAATTCTTGCATATTGTGCTGAGGTCCAGCACGGACAGGGTATTGCTACGCAGGGCATATCAGGGTCACCTGATTGCATTTTCTTTCTGTAGTTGGCAAGTATTTTTTCACTGGGTGGATTCTTATCCACAGTATCCAGATCTTGCGCTTCGCAATAGGCAACACAAAGGCCATAAAGACCAGGGGTTGCGCTTTGCAGTGCATTACAAACATTCTCATTCGCCGGGGTCATGCCATCCGGCGTGCCGCTGGCCACCGCGGTGCCACTGATGCCGAACAGACCGGTCAGCAGAACCATACCGGCGGCACCAAAAATTGTTTTTAGCTTCTTATTCGGAAAAATCATATTACTTAGCTCCATTCAGATTGACGTTCAGTGGTGGTATCGAGCTTACCCCGGATTGTCTCCGTATACCCAACTTATTGTTGAATCAGTCTAACTTTATTTTTGTGACAGCCGTGTGACGATTTGGAGTTGTTATGACAATATTCAGCCATACAGACGTTCTAATACATATGCAGAAATCATGCCTAGACATTAATACACTAAATTTCAGTTAGTTAGAAATAGTCGTCCCTGGAGCCAGCAGAAAGTTGGCAGGTTTTCCGACATTTCCATTTCTGAAAGTTGTTAGCAGCGATTAATTAACTCTTTGTAATCAATAAGATGAAGATTTTTCATGGCATTGCTGACCTTGTAAAGCATGCCGACAGTTTTTGAATGGATTTAATCCCGCCACAACGAAACAACTTGTTGATATTCTGATTAAATGGAAGTGACCACTGAAAGCGGTGTGGACCCGGACCGGAAGGAAGTCCCGTTGCCGCAGTTCGAACCCCTGCTGCAAGGCAAGCCGGAAGCCGAACGGCGGGTGCTGGAGCAGGCCGCCGCCTGGGCCATCAAGGCCCACGGGGACCAGCAACGCGCCTCGGGCGAACCCTATGCCAGCCACGTCCTGGCGGTGGCCGAGATCCTGGATGAGCTGCATCTCGACCATGAAACCCTGGCCGCCGCCATGCTGCACGACGTGGTCGAGGACACCGATGTCACGCTGGCGGACATCGAGAAGGCGTTCGGTCCGGCGATTGCCCGCCTGGTCGATGGTGTGACCAAGATGGGGCACATCGCTGAATTCCATGAACTGAGCGGGCAGGAACACGTCCAGGCGGAAAGCCTGCGCAAGCTGCTGCTGGCCATGGCGGAAGATGTGCGGATGGTGCTCATCAAACTGGCCGATCGGCTCCACAACATGCGCACCCTGCAGTACCTCGATGCGGAAAGGCAGCGCCGCATCGCCCGCGAGACCCTGGATATCTACGCCCCGCTGGCCAATCGCCTCGGCATCTGGCAGATCAAGTGGGAACTGGAAGACCTGTCGCTGCGCTACCTGGAGCCGGAGGCCTACCGGGAACTGGCCAGGCAGCTGAACGAAAAGCGCGAGGACCGGGAGCGCTACATCCAGTGCGTCATCGGCATCCTGGAGACGGAGCTGGCCAGGGCGGGTATCGAGGCGGCTGTCAGTGGGCGACCGAAGCATATCAACAGCATCTGGCGCAAGATGCAACGCAAGCACCTTGGTTTCGATCAGATTTTCGACACGCGCGCCGTGCGCATCCTGGTGCCGGAAGAAAGGGACTGCTATGCCGCGCTCGGCATCGTACACGGGCTGTGGCGGCATATCCCGAAGGAGTTCGACGATTACATCGCGAACCCGAAGGAGAATCTCTACCGCTCCCTGCACACCGCGGTGATCGGGCCCGAGGGCCGCACCCTGGAGATCCAGATCCGGACCGAGGCGATGCATCGCCATGCCGAACTGGGCGTGGCGGCGCACTGGCGCTACAAGGAGGGCGGCGGATTCGATCCCGGCTACGAGGAAAAGATCGCCTGGCTGCGGCAATTGCTGGAATGGCGGGAAGAAGAGCACAGCGCCAACGACTTTGTCGACCGCTTCAAGTCCGAGGCCTTCCAGGAGCGAGTGTACGTTCTGACGCCACAGGGCAGGATTATCGACCTGCCGCAGGGTTCGACCCCGCTGGATTTTGCCTACGCCGTGCACACGGAGGTCGGGCACCGCTGCCGTGGCGCCAAGGTCAATGGCCGGATCGTGCCGCTGACCTATCAGCTGCAGAACGGCGAACAGGTCGAGGTGCTAACGGCCCGGCAGGGCGAGCCCAGCCGCGACTGGATGAACGCCCACCTGGGTTACCTGAAGACATCGAAGGCCCGCTCGCGGGTGCGTGCCTGGTTCAAGCGTCAGGATTTCGATCAAAACGTCAGTGCGGGGCGCGGTATCCTGGACCGCGAATTCAACCGGCTGGGTGTGACGGACCTGCCGGTCGAAAAGCTGCTCACCCGCTATCAGCAAAAAAGCGCCGACGAACTGATGGCCGCGATCGGCCGGGGTGATATCAGTACCGGCCAGCTGGCGAATGCCATTAATGAACTCGCGCCGAAGCGGGAGGCACTGGCGCCGGTGCGCTCCCGGGCACGGCGCAGGAAAACAGCCGCCACGACGGAGGGGTTCAGTATTCTGGGCGTGGGCAACCTGCTGACAACCACGGCCCGCTGCTGCCGGCCGGTGCCGAACGACCCGATTATCGGTTATATCACGCGCGGGCGCGGGGTCACGATCCATCGCCAGGACTGCGGCAATATCCTGCGGCTGCAGGGCGATGACCGCAGCCGCCTGATCGAGGTGGAGTGGGGTATACCCTCGGAGGCGGGTTACCTGGTCGATATAGCCGTTGAGGCCTATGACCGTGCGGGGCTGCTCCGGGACATCACGTCAGTGCTCGCGAACGAGAAAATCAATCTCACCGGTGTGCAAACGGCGACCGATCCAGGCGATGGCATTGCCCGCATGAGTCTGACGCTGGAGATCGCCGATATCGGTCAGCTCAGCCGCGTGCTTTCTCGGATCGGGCAATTGCCAAACGTGGTGGAAGCGCGCAGGAAGGTTTGAAGATGGCGGCATTACCCGATGCGCACAGCTTGCCATGAACATACTGAGTAATCGCGCTTGAAAAGCTGCTATGGCTTTTTCGAAGTGTTTCTGCGGCCTTGCCTTTCTGGCCAGGAGCGGTTTGCAGCCGTGATTATGGGTTGCCTTAAACACCGTCTTGCTGGTCGGGGGCGAATTGCACCCTGCGAGTGTTGTGGTGATTTTGGTTTTCGTTTTCTTTGCGTCTTCTGCGTCTTTGCGGTGAATAATGATCCCGGTACGCATGGTGCATTCTGCAATTGCGGTGAAAAACCGATGTTCGAGTCGTGTGCAGTTTTCCAGTGCGGCTGAAGAAAAAAGACCGGATACTGTCGGTAAGTCAAATGGCGCCCCGGAGACGATTCGAACGTCCGACCTAGCGCTTAGGAGGCGCTTGCTCTATCCGTCTGAGCTACCGGGGCGGAACCTGGGTTTTAAATTGGTGGAGCCGAGGAGGATCGAACTCCCGACCTTCGCATTGCGAACGCGACGCTCTCCCAGCTGAGCTACGGCCCCGTTGTTGATTCCGGTATATGCGGGATCACAGACCCTGAAAGGCGTGATTCTAGCATCTAGTCAGGCGAGGCATCCACAGGCCCGATTCACGGATGCACCGGTCTGTGATTCTCGGGATGATTCGCTGCCGCAGCCGTTTATGGCATTTCCGCGAGTGCCTTTTCAAGGTCGATTATCTTGTCGGCAATCTGCCTGGAATCGACGATATAGTTGTCGTCATCAAGCCTGTGGCGTATTGCCTCGACCTTGTGGGGATCGAATACGGGTGTGACAGGTGTCTGGTATTGCATGAATGGTCCGCTTGTTTTCCTGGCCAGTTGATTCATTGTTCGATATGGATCTTGACTGCGCTCGTTTCTGACACAGTGAAGCTATCGTCCTCGCGTCCGGGGAGTTTAGAAAGATTTTGAGGTCTTGCGCACAAAGCGACGGTTTAATGACGGCACGGGGAGCTCACTACGCAGGCAACTTCGCACGTACCAGTGGTTTTCCAGCCATTGCAAACAGCAAATGGAAGCGCAGCGGGTCTCTCCCCGCCATGGAGGAGTGAAAACGCATTTTGGGGATTTCATTATTCGAGAAAAGATATATCATATCAAGAAGATACATTTTTCCCCCAACCGCGCCGGGATTGATGTATTAATATTTGTATTTATAGCGTGAATGCTTTGACATATCCCCTGACTGGTGGTTATATTCCCAGTATAAATAAGGGGAAATAACCTTAAAAAAATTGGCTTACCCGGTAATCACTCACCGCAGCCAGTCGGATGGAGAGCGCATGCTTAGCGAACCCAAGGTCTTGATTATCGAGGCAGATCCCAGGATAGGGAGTGAACTGGCGGCGGTTCTCAAGTTCATCAACTACACGCCTGTCTACACCGCTGACTGTGCCCGCTGGAAGGCGCCGCTCGAGGCGCATGATATCTTGCGGGCCGTGATGGTCGGTTCCTGCCCATCCGAGGAAGGACTCGGCGCGCTACTGGCGGATATTCACGCCTACGATGAGCACCTGCCCGTCTACCTGCTCGCGGAGAAGGGCCGGGAACCGACGGTTACCATCGATCCGGAATCCTGCATCCTCGGGCGCATCGAGCTGCCGGCGAATTATTCCCAGTTGACCAGTGCCCTGCACCAGGCCGAAGTCTATACCGAATCGCACCGTTCGGCTCCCGTGGCAAAACGTCCCGTGGACCTGTTCCGTTCCCTGGTTGGCAGTAGCCGGGCCATCCAGCAGGTCAGGAGCATGATTCAGCAAGTGGCGGGAAGCGATGCCAATGTCCTGATACTTGGCGAGTCGGGAACCGGCAAGGAAGTCGTGGCCAGAAATCTTCATTATCATTCCGTCCGGCGGGATGGACCTTTCGTGCCGGTCAATTGCGGCGCCATACCGGGAGATCTGCTCGAGTCCGAACTCTTTGGCCATAAAAAGGGCGCCTTCACCGGTGCCATCAGTGATCGTGAGGGCCGTTTTGAAATGGCCGAAGGCGGTACCCTGTTTCTGGACGAGATTGGTGACATGAGCCTGCAAATGCAGGTCAAGATTCTGCGTGTGCTGCAGGAACGCACGTTCGAGCGTGTGGGTTCAAACGAAAGCCTGACTTCGAATGTGCGCATTATCGCGGCGACTCACAGAAATCTGGAGCAGGCTATCGAGGCAGGGGAGTTCCGCGAGGACCTGTATTATCGCCTCAATGTCTTTCCGATCGATATGCCGCCGCTGCGCGCGCGTGTCGAGGATATCCCATTGCTGGTTAATGAACTGGTGCGGCGCATCGAGCATGAAAAGCGAGGTTCGGTCAGGCTGTCTCCGGGCGCCATCTACGCCCTGTGCCAGTATGGCTGGCCCGGTAATGTTCGCGAGCTTGCCAACCTGGTTGAACGTCTCGCCATTATTCATCCCTATGGTGTCGTGGATGCCGGTGATCTGCCGGAGAAATTCCAGACGGCGGAGGGTGAAATACCTGAACAGATTGCAGAATCGCTGATCGGCTCACCCATGACATCCGAGGACCTGGATCCGCGCCTGCCCAGGGGCGGGCTGAATCTCAAGGAGCATCTTGGTCACCTTGAGGTGAACTATATACGGCAGGCATTGACAGAGTCGGGTGGCGTGGTTGCCCATGCCGCCAAACGTCTCGGTATGCGACGTACCACGCTGGTGGAAAAACTCCGCAAATACGGATTGCAGCGGCAATCCTGATTGTCATATATCTGACACCCGTTTAGTCCATTCCCCAGGCCGACGGTTTAACGTCAGGCTTTATATGGACCGGTTGCTGTGATACCTTCCCCGCATGAGCCTGATAAACCCGTAAACGCAGGGGGCGTATCGGTAAACAGGTTCTAACATACAATAATAAAGGGCTTGGTTTCATACATGTGCAAGCAATTCTGATCCGTTAACTGCAGTCTGCCATTTGCTGGCGGGTACCATGGATATGTGCAATCCATGGGGTATGTGCTGTGCTTACCTTGTTACGGGCGAGCGTGCCATAAGACACGCATGTCCGGATAAAAATACAAACACCAGGACGGCATGACAGAGAAGAAAAAAGACCGGCAAGGCGATCATCCGGATTCACCAAATCCGGACCTGCCAAAATACAGTCCGGAGTCCAAGGAGTACAACTATGTACTTCAGTTGACGAATGTTGACCTGGATACGCTGGAGAAGTACCGCGAACAGCTGGTCCACGAAGCCCGCGGTTTTGCGGAAATCTATTATAACTACCTCTTTGATAACCCGGATATCGCGGCTCTTCTCTATGCCTATGAACGCGAAGGTGGTGATACCGGGCAACTCATACGCCTGCAGTTGAACTATCTGCTGGGCTGTATCACGACTCCGGCAGATCCGCAGCGGGAAAATGAACTAGTCAACGTGGGCAGATATCACGTGGACCGCAATGTCAGGCCGGTGTGGGTGGTAGGCGCCTATCGCCTGTTTATCGATTTTCTGTGCGGGCGGCTTCGCGTTCTCGATATTGCCTTGGCAGACAGAGGCAGGCTTGAGTCGGTGTTGCTGAAAATGCTGTTGCGTGATCTCGGTCTGACCATGGAAGGTTTCTGGCGGGAATCGGTGAGTGAGCTTGAAAACGAGATCCGCCACCTATGTGCCGAGCAGAGCAAGGCCGAGGACCTGCTTGCCGGACTGCCTCACTACATGTGGACTGTCGATGTCAAGGCCAGCAGGGTGATATATGCCAACAACCCCATGCAAGGCCTGTATCAGGGAGAACTGGAAGCACCTTTTCCATGTCTGGCGGAAACCAGCGAGGAAGACAGGCAATTGATGCTGAATACCTGGCAGGGGGCTGTCAACGGAAATAGCTGTCATGCCGAGGTGCGCATGTCCTTGACCGGCTATGAACAGCACTGGTACCGGATTTCGCTGTATCCCAATACCAATCGTTCGGGCAGGACGGTACTGGTACATTGCATGCTGGAGGACATCGATCGCCAGATGAGCGAGCGCCGGCAGCTGGAAATGCTTGCGACGACAGATGCCCTGACGCATCTGCCAAATCGCGCACTGTGGTCCGATCATCTCAATATGGCACTGGCAGGCTCACGCCGTGTACCAGGCTCCCAGATCGTGGTGATATCACTCGATATCAACCACTTCAGGATGTACAACGATACCCTCGGCAGGGATGTCGGTGATCTGCTGTTGCGCGAGGTCGCCGAGCGGCTTGACTCGCTTGTGCGCGAGTCGGATTCACTGGCCCGACTCGGGGGCGACCAGTTCGGCATCCTGCTGCAACCGGCCAGCAACGCACGGACGGCGACCGAGCGTGTGATAACAAAGATCATGGACTCATTTGACATGCCATTTGCATACCAGGGCAGGCAAATGTGCATCGGCGTTACCATGGGCGTTGCCCTGTTTCCTGATGACGGCACCAATGAGGTGACCCTGCTAAGCAATGCGGAAAGCGCCATGCACCGCGCCAAACGGAACGGATTGCCCTATCAGTATTTTGATCCGGTGAATGACGTCAACCCGATTGACAAACTGCGCTATTCGGGACAAATGCGCAGCGCACTTGATAATAACGAGTTCGAACTACACTACCAGCCGCAGGTTGATATCAGCACATCCTGCATTACGGGGGCCGAGGCCCTGCTGCGCTGGGAACATCCCTCCGAAGGAATTGTCATGCCGCAACGCATCATCCCCGTTGCGGAACAGCTCGGCATGATTACCCATATCACCGACTGGGTGCTCGTAACTGCACTCCGGCAGTGCCGGCAGTGGTCTTTTGAGAAATGGGAGATACCGGTTTCCGTCAATGTGTCGGCACGTTCATTTCAGAGTCCGCGTCTGATCGAAAAGATAGAATGGGCCCTGCAGGAGGCCGGTGTCAGCGGTGACTGCCTTGAGATTGAAATTACGGAAGCCACACTGATGCAGGACCTTGATCGTGCCACGGAGGTCCTGAATCGTCTGAACGAGCACGGTGTGACCATTGCCATTGATGACTTCGGCACCGGTTATTCTTCATTGTCCTATCTGAAACGCCTGCCCATCCATACGCTGAAAATCGACCAGTCATTTATTATGGATGTCGCCTTCGACAGGCAGGATGTCGCCATTGTGCGCTCGATCATCGACCTGGGGCACAATCTCGGCTGCAAGGTGGTGGCGGAAGGCGTGGAAAACAGCATGGCCTGGAACGTGCTGAACAAGCTGGGTTGTGATGCCGCGCAGGGATTCCATATCAGCAAACCGCTTGCCGAAAATAGTTTTTCAAGCTGGTTGTCAGAAAACAACCCCTTCTGTTAAGGCGCGTAACGTCCCCCGTGCCCGGACCGCCAGACATTCCGGGCGGGAAACGCCACCTTGTTCCTTGCGGGCTACCCGGTCGACCGCTATACGGTCAGCAGTGCCCAGCGGTCATGACAATGCCCGTATTGTTCCGGACCCGCCCATACCGCCATCCTTCATGGCGCAGCGCACACCACCCTGTGACTCGACAGGCCGCAAATCCGCCAGGATTTAAGACACCTGGACGTCAAAACATCGTCATAACCGCCATATAGTCAAAAATGTGACGCAGTTCAAATTTTTAGAATTTCCACATTGCTAGACTCATAAATCCTTTTATTACAACAAGATAAAACCTTGTTTATGGGGCGGCCAGGTCGAAATCAGAAGTTGGTATGCATGTTGCTATTCATATTCCTGACCCACACACGTATCCACGATTTCAGGAATAAGGGGCCACTCAATGCCATACAACGCCAACCCGCAGACAGGAAGCATGCCGTTTGCAGACATCAAGCTCACCCAGCCGTTCAATGTCCTGGAAAAGCCCGGCCGGCAACCAGTCCAGGTCATCGCCATCGCCGGGGGCAAGGGTGGTGCGGGCAAGACCTCGATCGCCATTAACCTGTCGATGGCCCTGGCACGGGCGGGTCAGCATGTCCTGCTGCTGGATGCCGATCTCGGTATGGCGAATGTCGATACCCTGCTCGGGCTGGATGCCCGGATAACCCTGGATGATGTACTGAACGCCGGCTGCCGGCTTGAAGAAATCCTGCTGCACGTCACTGACCGGCTGGTAATTGTCCCTGCGGCCTCCGGGATCCGACAGCTGGCGAATCTCGGTCCAGCAGAATGCGCCGGGCTGGTGCGTGCATTCAGCGAACTCAAGCGGCCGGTCAATTCGCTGGTTATCGATACCGCCAGCGGTATTTCAGAAAGTGTCGGCAGTTTCTGCCGCGCAGCAACGGAGATACTGGTCGTCTCCTGTAATGAGCCCGCATCCCGTAAGGACAGTGTATCGCAGATCAGAATGCTCTCCTCGGACTATGGCATAACACGTTATCGAATTCTCGCCAACAGGGTCAGCTCTGCACAGGAAGGGCGCGATCTGTTCAGTAATATCCTGGAACAACTTGCAGACCTGAGCGAAGTTGTCTGTTCCTTTGCCGGTTTCATCCCTGAAGACGAGCATCTGCGAATTGCGGGAATGCGGCACCAGACCGTAATCGAGACCTTTCCGCGCAGTCGCTCCGCAATGGCCCTGAGTCAACTCGCCGGGCGCATCCAGGCATGGCCGTGCCCGGCAGGGCCGGGGGGGCATCTCGAATTTTTTGTTGAACGGCTGATTGATAAAGAAAACATCGATATGGAGGTGACACCATGAAAGGCAATGCGGTAAATGCAGTCAAGACTGCCAGCAGTGACGATCTTGTGATTGAATACGAGGCGCTGGTAAAGCGCATTGCATATCACTTGATGAGTCGGCTGCCTGCGAGTGTGCAGGCAGATGACTTGATACAGGCCGGTATGATAGGTCTTATAGAGGCATCCCGAAAGTTTGATCCTTCCCAGGGTGCGAGTTTCGAGACCTACGCGGGTATTCGTATACGCGGTTCCATGCTCGACGAGATCCGGCGCACTGACTGGACGCCGCGCTCGGTACACCGCAAGGCAAGGGAGGTCGCCGAGGCGGTACGCCAGATCGAAAACGAGAAGGGGCGCGATGCCCGTGATGTCGAGGTGGCTGAACTGATGGGTATTACCCTTGATGAATATCACAAGATCCTGCAGGATGCCACCGGATCGCGCATCTTCAGCTTTGAGGATCCGGGCGCCATCGGGGAAGAGGGTTATTCCAGCCGTGGCAGCCAGCCGAACCAGCCGCTGGAAAATCTGCAGAACAGCGATTTCAAGAGCGGCCTGGCTGAAGCGATCACGGGTCTGCCGGAGCGTGAACGGCTGGTCATGTCGCTGTACTATGATGAGGAACTCAACCTCAGGGAAATCGGCGAGATCCTGGGTGTCAGTGAATCCCGTGTATGCCAGATCCACGGGCAGGCACTTATCCGCCTGCGTGCACGTATGGAAGAATGGCTTGCTGACTAGTCATGTCCGCACAACAGCAGGATAATCCCCGAATGGGTGAGGCACAATATTTGCCGCACTGGTATACACGGCGCAGTGGTATCGTCCGGGGACCGTTCAGCGCCGAATACATCACCCGCTACATTCTGCTTGGACGCATCCGGCTGGATGATGAACTCAGCCAGGACCGGATAAGCTGGTCCAGGGCAAATCGTTTCGGTGAGTTTCTTTCGCCGGAACTGGCCAATCTTTCCAGCTGGGAAGACTATCAACAGCTCGTGGTGGCGCGCATGCAGGCGGATGAGCGCAGGGGCGAACGTCGTTGTCGGGAAACCAGCGAGCGGCAGGGTCACTATCCGGAGCGCCGGAAGCGGCCTGACAGGCGCCGCGGGGAAAACAACCTGCTGGTGAGTCAGTATCTATTCAGTGACGCGGTATCGCCTGTCGCCAGAAAAATACAGTCGGCAAGCGTCCGCACATTAGTGTTGTCCCTGGTGCTGGTATTTCTGATATTCGTCATTCTGCTTCCCTCCCAGGTCTGATCGGATTGCGGTCACATCCGCGCAGAATGACTCCGTCGTGTAGCGCCAGATCGTCAGCGTATCCGACCAATACCCGGCCGTCAGACCGGCCTTCATCTTGAGCTGTCGCAGAAAGACTTCAGGTTGCGGCAATGATTCCCAGACCGATGGCAGGAATGTTCCCCTGAATTGTCCATCCTGCAGAACCAGACCGTCGATGCCCGGACGTAATACGTCAATCAGTTCCCTCTCGGAATCGAATTTTACGGGTTCCTTGGGCCCAATCACGGATATTTCGATGGTCAGGGTGTCCAGTTCCCGGTTATGCAGTGGTGGAAATCGCGGGTCCCGGAAGGCGGCTGCGAAGGCGTTGCGGGCGACATCCTCAATCAGGCAGCTGCGGGGCTCCAGCGAGCCAATGCAACCGCGCAGGGCGGTAGTCTGTTTTAGGGTGACAAAACTGGATCGCGTGCGGCGCAGGGACTCCGTATAGTCGTTCGGATTGACACTCAGGGGATTTCCCGCACGCAATCCCGTCTGGATGGATTCCAGTGCCACCCGTTGCAACATGCCGCGCTCCTCGACCGAATATGCCATCCTATTCACCGGGGATAATGTAGGTGCCGTAGCCGACCACACGGTCACGCGGCCCGGCCGTATCACCGGAATTGCGCAAATCGATGGTTTCCGTATGCAGTCCGTGTCGTCTTGCATACAGCAGCAGTCCGCTGACCGGATTGCGTCCACAGGCGTCTTCATGGCTGATTCTCTCGAATGCCAGTGATTCAATCGCCCGTGAAGTGGTGCGGTCCAGTTCGGAGGCTGTATCGTAATCGTGATAATGGCTCAGGTCGGAACTGATGACCACCAGCGTTTCCGGTCCACCCCAGAGCAGTTCAATGGCCTCGCAGACAGCCTCGGGGGAGGTGTCACCGACTACGACCGGTACCAGGGTGAATTCGTTCAGGGTTGCCTGAAGAAAAGGCAGGTGCACTTCCAGGCTGTGTTCCTGGAAGTGTGCCGCATCGTTAATGTGTGCCTGGGGCAGGTCAAGCAACACCTCACGGGCACGTGTGTCGACGGGTATGTCTCCCAGCGGTGTTCTGAACCGGCTGGCACTGGACAATGCCAGACCCCTGAACGGCACCCGGTGTGAAGGTCCCATCAGGACGACCCGCTGGATCCTGTCGGCAACGCGCTTCAAGCGTGCGTAGCCGGTTGCCGCAACCGGGCCGGAGTAGACGTAGCCGGCGTGCGGTACGATCAGTGCCTTCGGGAAAGGACCGTGGTTGACCGCTTCACCGAGATAGCGGTCCAGCATGGCATGCAGTTCATCCGGGTCGTCTGGATAGAAGCTGCCGGCAACAGCGGGTTGTCTGATGGCTTCCATAATCAAGAAATAGGGCCGGAAGCGTCAAATTTCAAGTTTTGGATGCTTGTGGCAGGGTGAGCCGGTAACAGAACCCCGCATCCCGTTATGGACCATTCCGGTGCTGCAGAACGACCCCGCCAAGCGGTGGCAAGGTGATGTTCAGGGAATGGGGACGTCCGTTCCAGGAGACGGGCTCGGCGCCCAGTTGCCCGTAGTCCCCGACATCCGAACCTCCGTAATACGATGAATCGGAGTTCAACAGCACTTCGTACTGCCCCGCCTCGGGGACGCCGATACGGTAGCCGTGCCGTGGTACCGGTGTGAAGTTCAGCGCTATGACCATGAAGCCGGTATCATCGCGACGCAGGTAGCTCAGTACCGACTCATCGGATGCATTGCAGTCGATCCACTCAAACCCCTGATGATCGAAATCGTACCGGTGCAGTTCGGACTGCTCGCGATAGAGCCGGTTCAGGTCATTGACCAGTGTCCGCATGCCGCGATGATATTCATAATCCAGCAGGTACCAATCAATGGAGGAATCGAAGTTCCATTCGTTTCCCTGGGCGATTTCATTGCCCATGAACAGCAGTTTTTTGCCCGGAAAGGTGAACATATAAGTGTACAGCACGCGCAGGTTGGCGAATCGCTGCCATTCGTCACCCGGCTGCTTGTACAGCATGGAGGCCTTGCCATGCACCACCTCGTCATGTGAGAAAGGCAGTACAAAGTTTTCCGTAAAGGCATAGAGCAGGCCGAATGTCAGGTCGTTATGATGATATTTGCGATGCACCGGCTCATTCTGCATGTAGCGCAGTGAATCATGCATCCATCCCATGTTCCATTTCATGCTGAAACCAAGTCCGCCGGTATCCACCGGCCGGCTTACACCCGGCCAGGCGGTGGACTCCTCGGCGAACATCATGGTGCCCGGGTAGCGGGCATGGGTAACGGTGTTGAGTTCGCGAACGAAATCCACGGCTTCAAGGTTCTCGCGGCCGCCGAATACATTGGGCAACCATTCTCCTTGGCTGCGCGAATAGTCGTGATAGAGCATGGAAGCGACGGCATCGACGCGCAAACCGTCAAGATGGAATTCCTCCAGCCAGTATATGGCGCTCGATAGCAGGAAGTTGCGTACTTCATTCCGGCCGTAATTGTAGATCAGGGTGCCCCAGTCCCTGTGCTCACCGCGTCTCGGGTCCTGGTGCTCGTACAGTGCCGTGCCGTCAAAGCGTGCGAGGGCATACCCGTCCTTGGGGAAATGTGCCGGTACCCAGTCAAGCAGCACACCGATATTGTGCTGGTGACAATGGTCGACGAAGAAGCGGAAGTCGTCCGGTTCACCATAGCGGCTGGTGGGGGCAAAATAACCGGTCGTCTGGTAGCCCCAGGAGGCGTCCAGCGGGTGTTCGGTGATCGGGAGCAGTTCGATATGGGTGAATCCGGTCTGCGCGAGATGCTCGACCAGAGCGCTTGCCAGTTCACGGTAATTCATGAAATTACCGTATTCGTCCCGCCGCCATGAGCCCAGATGGACCTCGTAGATGGAAATGGCGTCATGCCGCCAGTTCGATCCTTCACGTCGGGCCATCCATGCCTGGTCGCACCATTGGTAGGCCGAGGTCTCCGGGATACGTGAAGCCGTTGCTGGACGCAACTCGAAGTGTTGCCCATAAGGATCAGATTTAACTAGAATTTGTCCGCCATTACGGGTGCGTACTTCATATTTGTACGGTTGGCCTGTACCGAGCCCCGGGATAAATAATTCCCACACCCCGCCGCCGCCACGGACGCGCATCGGGTGGCAGCGTCCGTCCCAGTTGTTGAAGTCACCGATAACGCTGATCCGTTCGGCCGAAGGCGCCCAGACGGCGAATTGCACCCCGCTGATTCCCTCAACCTGCCTGTGGTGTGCCCCCAGGACACGATAGATATGCCAGTGCCTGCCTTCACCGAACAGATACAGGTCGTAGTCCGATAACTGTGGGGGAAAACAATACGGGTCATAGGCGTCATGTTCGGCGCCATGGCTGTCACGCCAGACCAACCGGTAGCGATCCGGTACCTGCCCGGCCGGGCCATGCCACTCGAACAGGTCCGTATTGCCGATGCGTTGCAACTGAACGTCGCTTTCCGCGATGCGTACCCATGCAGCACCCGGAATAAAGGCCCGTACCCGCTCCCTGTCTTCATAGGGATGCTTTCCCAACAGGGTGAAGGGATCGTGGTGGCGTGCCTCGAGCAGGCGCTGGAGGTCGGTAGTGATCTCAGCTGTCATCGTGTTGTCAGATTCAGTCGGCAGCATTGATTATTTACGCGGTATGATGGGGCGGGGCCGGGCCCCGGGTTGAGATTAAATCCGTTATGCGAAGCAACTATACAGTCAATGCGCTTGCCCATACAATATTAACCTTCATGCAAAATATCGACGATCTCCGATTTGTAAGCCGCCTGACGCGTAACACCCTGGCACTGATACTGGCAGGCGGTCGGGGTTCGCGCCTGCGGCAACTGACCCTGTGGCGTTCCAAGCCCGCAGTGCCCTTTGGTGGCAAGTTTCGCATCATCGATTTTCCCCTGTCGAACTGCCTGAATTCGGGTATCCGCATGATCGGTGTGCTGACCCAGTACAAGTCGCATTCCCTGATCCAGCATATCCAGCAGGGCTGGGGATTTCTGCGCGGGGAATTCAAGGAATTCATCGAACTGCTGCCGGCCCAGCAACGTATTGTGCCCTCCTGGTATGCGGGTACCGCTGATGCCGTATACCAGAATCTCGACATCATCCGGACGCATAAACCGGAATACGTGCTGATCCTGGCGGGTGATCATATCTACAAGATGGATTACGGCAACATGATCGCGCGGCACGTGGAGTCAGACGCCGACATGACTGTCGGATGCTTCGAGGTTCCAGTTGAGGAAGCGAAGGCCTTTGGGGTCATTTCCATCAATGAAGAAGGTCGTGTGGTCGAATTCAGCGAAAAGCCCGCTGCGCCCAATCCTATTCCGGGATCACCGGATCAGGCGCTGGCATCGATGGGGATCTACGTATTCAATACCGGTTTCCTCTATGAGCAACTGATCAAGGATGCGGATAACAATAACTCGACCCATGATTTCGGACACGACATCATCCCCCAGTTGATCGAGAAATACAGGGTGTACAGCTATCCGTTCCGGGGTATTGACGGCAGGAGTAACGCATACTGGCGTGATGTCGGCACGATTGACTCCTTCTGGCAGGCCAATCTGGAGTTGATCGGTGTTTTGCCGGAACTCAATCTGTATGACGAAAACTGGCCGATCTGGACTTACCAGGAGCAATTGCCGCCCGCCAAATTTATCTTCAATGACGATGACCGTCGCGGCATGGCGGTCGATTCCATGGTTTCTGGTGGCTGCCTTATCTCGGGCGCAACGGTACGCCATTCGCTGCTGTTCTCCAATGTGCGCGTGAATTCCTACTCGGTGCTGGAGGATGTGGTCGCATTGCCGAACGTTCGCATCGGGCGTCATTGCCATATCACCAGGGCGGTGATCGACAAGGGCTGTGAACTGCCCGACAACACGGTGATTGGCGAGAATCCGGAAGAGGATGCACGGCGTTTTTATGTCAGTCCTGGCGGCGTCGTTCTGGTAACACCGGAGATGCTGGGTCAGGAAATACATCATGTCAGATGATGACCGCCTGAATCTGGTCATCTGCTGGCACATGCATCAGCCACAATATTGCGATCTTCTCAGCGGGATCTATCAGCTCCCCTGGACCTATCTGCACGCCACCAAGGATTATATTGATATGGCGGCACACCTCGAGGCCGTGCCGCAAGCCCGCGCCGTCGTGAATTTTGCGCCGATCCTGCTGGAGCAGTTGTCGGACTATGCGGGGCAGATAAACGGTTTCTTGTCGGAGAACAAGCCGATACGGGATCCGTTGCTGGCGGCGCTGGCGTCGCCGGTCCTGCCCTCCGGCAAGGAGCAACGCATGGCGCTGGTCAGCGCCTGCCTGCGGGTCAACGAGCTGCGGTCGATAAGGCGTTTCTCGAGTTACCAGAGACTGGCCGAGATGGCCGGCTGGTTCAGGGGGCATCCATCCGGCATGCTGTATGTGGGTGATCAGTTCATCACCGATCTGCTGGTCTGGTACCACCTCGCGTGGATGGGCGAGACACAGCGACGCAGCAATGTGTTTCTGCAGCAGCTGGAGGAGAAGGGTACCGGTTATTCACTGCATGAACGCCGCCAGTTGCTGAAGCTGATCGGCGAACTGTTGTCCAGTGTTATCGACAAATACCGCATGCTGGCGGAACGCGGACAGATCGAATTGTCCATGACACCCTATGCACATCCCATCCTGCCGTTGTTGCTGGATGTCGGTGCGGCCCACGAGGCCATGCCTGGTATCGAACTGCCTGCGCTCGAGGCCTATCCGGGCGGCGAGGAACGCGTCCGCTGGCATATCGAGGAAGGTCTGGCCACGTTCGAGCAGTTTTTCGGTATACGTCCGACAGGGTGCTGGCCATCGGAGGGGGGGGTCAGCGAGGCTACCCTGAGGTGCCTGGATGATTACGGGCTTCAATGGGCGGCCAGCGGTGAATCGGTGTTTCGCCACAGCATGGCGCACCCGATCAACAAGGCACTTGAGGATACCAGCCTCTACCAGGCGTTCCGGCTTGATGGCGGGAAACTGGCATGTTTTTTCAGGGACGACGGATTGTCGGACCTGATCGGATTTACCTATTCCGACTGGCATGCCGATGATGCGGTCGCCAATCTGATCCAGCACCTTGAGAATATTGCGACCGGTGTTCGCAACAGGGCGAACGCACTGGTATCCATTATCCTGGACGGCGAGAATGCCTGGGAGCATTTTCCGGAAAACGGTTATTATTTTTTGCATGCCCTGTATCGCAAGCTCTCGAAGCATCCGGGCATCAGGATGACGACCTACTCGGAATATCTGGAGCGGGAAAGGCCGGCGATCAGGCTGAAGAAACTGGTCAGTGGCAGCTGGGTTTACGGCACGTTTTCAACCTGGATTGGTGACCGGGACAAGAACCGTGGCTGGGACATGCTGGGAGATGCGAAGAAGGCCTTTGATGAAACCATGAGCCGGAACAGTCTGGGCAGCGAACAAACGCTGGCAGCCCAGCACCAGTTGTCCATCTGCGAGGGATCCGACTGGTTCTGGTGGTTTGGCGATTATAATTCCGCGGATACCGTGAGCGATTTCGAACGCCTGTTTCGCATGCATCTTTCAAACCTCTACAGCCTGCTCGGCAGGGAGCCGCCGGAATATCTTTCCCATGTTTTCGCCTGCGGTGGCGGGGAACCGCAACAGGGCGGTGTCATGCGCAAGGGTCAGTTTACGGGCTAGGAGCCTGTCCGGGTAATGGGGGTCTGCCGGCTCCTGGTTGTCATTTCAGACATGCGTGGAGAAAGGGAATACATGGCTGCTGCGCTTCGGAGGCTCGCTTCTATCCCGTACATTGGGAAATCACGGATCGTCGGGCCGTCCTTTTCCCTGGCAGTGGCTCCGGATGGAACCGAAAAGCACTGCGATGCGCGGGCGATTGCCGGGTAGATCCGGCCCGGAGCAGGCAGGCTCTTAATGCATAATCCCCTCAAGGAACGCCGCGCCGGAGTGTTGCTCCACCCGACATCATTACCCGGCAAAAGCGGGCAGGGCGAGCTGGGTCCCGCTGCCCGGCGGTTCATCGATCTTCTGGCGGATGCGGGTTTTACCGTGTGGCAGATGCTTCCGCTGGGCCCGCCGCATGCGGACAGGTCTCCGTACCAGTGCCTGTCCGTGCATGCCGGGAATGTGGAGCTGGTGAGTCTGGAGGACCTTGTCAGCGACGGCTGGCTGGCTGCCACATTCATGGAAGGCGCTTCCCGCGAGGAATGTTTTGACAAGTCGCGTGAGGTATTTGAGCGTTCGGCCACAGCGACAGAGAAGGAGGTCTATCGTGAATTCAGGGAAATGCATGCCTACTGGCTGGAAGACTATGTTGTCTATCAGGCGATACGGTGTGTACTGGGCAACATTCCCTGGCATCAATGGCCGATTTCGCTGCGCAACCGCGAGGAAGCCGTGCTGAAGAGTTTCCGGCTGAAGTACCACGCACAAATAGAGCAGGGCCGTTTTGAACAATTCCTGTTCTTCAAGCAATGGGCTGCATTGCGCTGCTATGCCCATGGTCGGGGAGTCCACCTCTTCGGGGACATGCCGATTTACGTGGCTCATGACAGCGCCGATGTCTGGCTGAACCGCGAACTGTTTTCCACGGACAGCAACGGGGAGCTGGAGGTGGTGGGTGGCGTCCCGCCTGATTATTTCTCCGCGACCGGCCAGCGCTGGGGTAACCCGTTGTATCGCTGGGATAGCATCAAGGCGGAAGATTATGCCTGGTGGCTTGATCGTTTCCGGACCCAGTTGGCCATGTTTGACATCATCCGCCTGGACCATTTTCGCGGTTTCGAGAAATACTGGGAAATACCGGCGAGCAGCAAGACCGCGGTAGAGGGACACTGGGTTGACGGCCCGGGCGCTGAACTGTTTTTGAGGCTAGAGCAGGAGTTTGGTGAGTTGCCGCTGGTCGCTGAAGACCTGGGTCTCATTACCCCCGAGGTCGACGCCTTGCGGCGACAGTTCGGTTTTCCCGGGATGAAGATACTCCAGTTTGCATTTGATGGCGGCCCGGATAACCCCTATTTACCGGTGAATCACGAGCCCCTGTCGGTTGTCTATACCGGTACGCATGATAATGATACGACGCTTGGCTGGTATGAAAGCCTTGACAGTGAGCGCAGACAGGCGGTCAGCGCCGCCATTGGGCAGCCTCTCGATGACATGCCGTGGACCTTGAACCGTGTTGCCTTTGCATCCGTGGCCAGGCTTGCAGTCATACCCATGCAGGATCTGCTGGGTCTGGGCAGCGAGAGCCGGATGAATACGCCGGGGACGGGCGATGGTAACTGGTGCTGGCGGTTTGACTGGCCCCAGGTGCCGGCCGGTTTCGCCAGACAGTTGCGGGCATTGCTTGAGCAGTACAAACGGACCGGCAACGGGCAATCCTGATACCGGCACCGCAACCCGCTTTGCGTATCAACGTGAGCGGCCCGTTACAACCAGATCATCCGCCCGGTTTCGAACGGATGGCTCAACAGGCGATGATTCGGATAGATCCGGAGCTTGTAGTACTGCAGGCCGGACAGTGGCGGAGACAGGTTTAGTTCGAACAATGCTTCTCCCTCATTGTTATGTCCTGCCGGATTGAGCGTGACACGCTCCTTGACAATGAATCCCTCCTGCTCGGTTTCGGTGCCAATGAGGCACTCGAGTGCCACGTCCTTCGGGTCCAGTTCTCCCAGCTTTGCGGCCACAGCGATTTTCAGCTTCTCGCCGGAAACCAGCGACTCCCCAGACCGGTCGATCCGTCGTATCGAGACAGTCGGCCAAGCGCGTTTTACCTTTGCCTTCCATGTGGCAAGCTCAAACGCCGCCATGCTGTTATCGGCGCTTAACAACCTGTTCTGGCGTGAAGCGGGTCCGTAGAGACCGGTGACGTAGTCCTTGACCATACGCTGTGCGTTGAAATTCGGAATAATCGATTTCATGGATGCCTTGGACATTCTTACCCACTCTTCCGAGTATCCCTGGCTGTTGCGGTCGTAATATGTCGGGATGACCTGGTTTTCCAGCAATCCCAGCAGTTCGCTGGCCTCTTCATGATTACGGTAGCCTGGATCAAAATGCGGCTCGTGGGGGTTGATTGCCCAGCCGTTTTCACCGTTGTAACCTTCTGCCCACCAGCCGTCCATGACGCTCAGATTGAGCACCCCGTTCATTCCCGCCTTTTGTCCCGACGTGCCGCTGGCTTCAAGCGGGTACTGCGGTGTGTTCAGCCAGACATCCACGCCGGTGACCAGCTTGCGCCCCAGGGCCAGATCGTAGCCTTCGAGCAATAGAATCCGTCCGATGAATTCCGGCTTCAGGGAGAATTCGTGTATTGTCCTGATCAGCTGCTGCCCCGGGGCGTCGCTGGGGTGCGCCTTGCCGGCAAATATCAGCAGTACCGGGCGTTCCGGGTCGTTGAGAATGCGGCTTAACCGAGCCGGGTCTGAAAACAGCAAGGTGGCGCGCTTGTAGGTGGCGAATCGCCTGGCAAAACCGATCGTGAGGATGTCGGCTTCCTCGGGTGCCAGGTGTCTGGTCAGGCGTTCCATCAACGCCTCGCTGCAGCCGTTGCGGCGGTACTGGCGCAGTGCACGGCGCTGGACATTTTCAAACAACTCGGTCTTCAGCGACTGGCGCAGACTCCAGTAACTGTGATCCGGAATTTCATCAATGCATTCCCAGTAGTCATGATTCAGCAGTTCATCGCGCCACGCTCTTCCAAAGCGCATGTCATAGAGATTGGACCATTCACGTGCCAGAAATGTTTGCAGGTGGATTCCGTTGGTGACATACCTGATCGGGTTTTCACGGTGTGGCACTTCCGGCCAGATGTAGTGTTCCATCTCCGATGCGACACCTCCGTGGATACGGCTGACACCGTTATGAAAGCGTGAGCCGCGCAATGCCAGTGCCGTCTGGTTGAAACTGCCTTGCCCGTCCGGCGTCGCCCCCAGCCCCAGAAACTGCTCCATGTCGATACCCAGATCCTTGATGTATTCGCGGAAATAGCCGGAGATGAGGCCGTGATCGAATATGTCGTGGCCGGCCGCGACCGGTGTGTGGGTGGTAAATACCGTACCCGCGGCCACCAGTTCGAGCGCACTGCTGAAATCATGGCCTTTCAGCGTACACTCCCGGCAGCGCTCCAGTATCTGGAATGCGGAATGGCCTTCATTAATATGCCAGACGGTGGGTTGTATCCCCAGCGCCCGCAGCGTGCGGACCCCGCCGATGCCGAGTACGATCTCCTGCTGTATTCGCGTTGTCTTGTCACCCCCGTAAAGCTGATGCGTGATGATACGGTCATGCTCCTGATTTTCCTTCAGGTCGCTGTCAAGCAGGTACAGGGTGATATGACCGGCGCGTGCCCGCCAGATGCGCAAAAATACCTCGCGCCCGGGAAAATCGATTGAAATCAGTAGGGGATTGCCGGTCTCATCAAGGACCTGGGTTAATGGCAGGTGGCCGAATTCCGAAGGGGTATAGTGCGATACTTGGTTGCCATGTTCATCAATGGTCTGGGTGAAATAGCCCTGGCGGTAGAGTATGCCAACGGCAACAAAGGGCAGACACAGGTCGCTGGCGGCCTTGCAATGGTCGCCCGCAAGTATGCCCAGGCCGCCGGAATAAATCGGCAGGCTTTCATGGAAGCCGAATTCGGCGCAAAAATAGGCTATCAGGTCGTCATCGGCAATATACTTCCTGACTTCAGAATGCAGGCGCAGTTGCTGATAATTGTCATAGGCTGACAATACGCGCTCCAGGTCTTCCATGAACACCCGGTCGTTGGCCGCAACCTCGAGTCGTTGCTGGGAAACCCTGCGCAGGAAGGTTTTTGGGTTATGACCGCAGTTTCCCCAGAGGTCCTGGTCGAGCCGGGTGAACAAACGCCTGACCTGCCTGTCCCAGCTGTAAAACAGGTCGTTGGCCAGTTCATCGAGGCGCCTGAGTGCGTCGGGAATGCTTGGTTTGACTTCTAGGGTAAAGCGTGTGCCTGACATAAATTAGACCTTTCTCGCAAGATACAGGATACAGGTTGGAAACAGGCGGATAACACGACAGGCATTATTGTTGCCCGGGTTGTATCGTCCGTGAATCATTTCTTTTGCTTGTTCCCTGTTGGCTGCCTTTATCGCCTTTGCATGATGAATGGTGCCGAGGGCGAGAGTCGAACTCGCACGACCAATGGCCACCTGATTTTGAGTCAGGCGCGTCTACCAGTTCCGCCACCCCGGCAATCAGCCACCTGCGATTGTAACAGAGAGACCCTGCCCCGGAGGGGGCTAAGTATAAGGGATACCGAGCAACGGGCAAGCAGTCCTGTGCTACCATGCCGCGCCATGCAGCGTACTGATTTTTATTATGAACTTCCAGAGGCGCTGATTGCGATGCAGCCGTCCAGGCAGCGCAGCGACAGCCGCCTGCTGTGCGTGGATCCGGGCCGGGGCGAAATCAGGGACCGCCACTTCCGGGATTTTCCGCAAATGCTGGGGCGGGGTGACCTGCTGGTGTTCAATAATACCCGCGTTATACCGGCACGCCTGCTGGGCCGCAAGGAATCCGGCGGCCGGGTTGAGGTGCTGGTTGAGCGGATCACCGCTGAACACGAAGCGCTTGCGCAGGTGCGCGCCAGCAAGGCACCACGCCCCGGTGTGCGGCTGCTGCTCGAGGGGGGCGTCACGGCGGTAGTCGCCGAGCGGGTCGCAGACCTGTTTCGCCTGGTGTTTTACGGGGAGCTGGACGTGCCGGACCTGCTCGGCGAATTCGGGCATGTACCCTTGCCGCCGTATATAAAGAGGAAGGACGAAGCGTTCGACACGACCCGATACCAGACGATTTTCGCCAGCAAGCCCGGTGCGGTGGCGGCACCTACGGCGGGGCTGCATTTTGATGAAGACACCCTGCAGCGGCTGCGGACGCGTGGCATCGATACGGCCTGGATAACCCTGCATGTCGGGGCGGGGACGTTTCAGCCGGTTCGCGCTGACAATCTTGACGAGCATGTCATGCATTACGAGTATTTCGAGGTGGATGAAGTGACCTGCGGGAAAATTGCCGCCGCGCGCCGGCACGGTGGAAGGGTGGTGGCTGTGGGGACAACGGTTGTGCGCAGCCTGGAAGCGGCGACCCGGGAGTTGTTGCCCGAACCGTGCAGGGGCGAAACCAACCTGTTCATTACGCCGGGTTACCGGTTTCGCTGTGTGGACGCCCTGTTGACGAATTTTCATCTGCCCGAATCGACCCTGTTGATGCTGGTGTGCGCATTTGCCGGCCGGGAGCGGGTGCTGTCGGCCTATCAGCACGCCATCGAGAAAGGCTATCGCTTTTACAGTTACGGGGACGCCATGTTCCTCGAATCGGCCGCCGCATGAAGTTCGAAGTACGGCAGACCGACGGCAGGGCGCGGCGCGGACGCATGATTTTCGGACGTGGTGTCGTGGATACCCCGGCATTCATGCCGGTCGGGACCTATGGAACAGTCAAGGCGCTGACACCTGAAGAGGTGTGCACCACGGGAGCGCAAATGATCCTCGGCAACACCTTCCATCTGATGCTGCGCCCGGGTACGGAGGTCATTGCGGGGCATGGCGGGCTGCATGATTTCATGCACTGGGAGGGGCCGATTCTGACCGACTCCGGTGGATTTCAGGTTTTCAGCCTGGACAGCCTGCGCAGGATATCCGAGGCGGGCGTTGATTTCCGTTCCCCGGTCAACGGTGACCGGGTGTTCCTGGGACCGGAGGAGTCCATGCAGGTTCAGCGCGTCCTGGGTGCCGATATCGTGATGATATTCGACGAGTGCACCCCGTATCCGGCAACCGAGAAACAGGCGCGTGAGTCCATGGAGTTGTCGCTGCGCTGGGCGCGCCGCAGTCGGGATGCGCTCGGCGATCATACGGCCGCCCTCTTCGGCATCGTTCAGGGGGGGGTCTACCCCGCCCTGAGGTCGGCATCACTTGAGGGTTTGCAGCGGATCGGCTTTGAAGGTTATGCCCTGGGGGGGTTGTCGGTCGGCGAGAGCAAGGCGGAACGCTCGGCGGTCCTGGATCACACGGTAGCAGACATGCCGGTGACGGCGCCCCGTTATCTGATGGGCGTCGGTACCCCGGAGGATATCGTGGAAGCCGTCGGATGCGGGATCGACATGTTCGACTGCGTGCTCCCGACCCGGAATGCCCGCAACGGCCACCTGTATGTCGGCAACGGGGTCATTCGCATCCGCAACAGTACCTACAGGACGGATACCCGGCCGCTGGACCCGGACTGCGGGTGCTACACCTGTCGGCACTATAGTCGCGCGTACCTGCATCATCTCGACAAATGCAGGGAGATCCTGGGTGCCCGCCTGAATACCATCCACAACCTGACCAGCTACCAGGACCTCATGGCCGGATTGCGGCTGGCAATCGACGAACAGCGACTGGACGGCTTCCGCAGGGATTTTTACGCGCGACGGGGTCAAACGCCACCGGCTGTGCCATAATATGCGGCCGTTGGCCGGACCGTGCCGCACAGCAGGCTGTGCCGTCCCGCTGCAAACGCCATTTGGCAAAATGAACACAGGAGCGAGAGATCCGGTATGAGTTTTTTTATTTCCGATGCCATGGCAGCCGCACCTCAGGGGCAGGCTGACCCCCTGACCAGCTTTCTGCCGCTGATACTTATTTTTGTCGTATTTTATTTCCTCCTGATTCGCCCCCAGAGCAAAAAAGCCAAGGAACACAAGCAGATGGTCGAGGCCCTGGCCAAGGGCGATGAAGTCATCACCAATGGCGGTCTGCTGGGGCGCATTGCCAGGGTGGGCGATAATTTCATCGAACTGGATGTCGGCAACGAGGTGATCGTAAAGGTTCAGCGCCAGGCGGTGGCCAATCTTGTGCCCAAAGGGACCATAAAAGAATCATAAGCTTTACCAGGGATTCTCACGACCATGAACCAGTACCCCCTCTGGAAGTATCTTCTGCTCGTTGCCGTGCTGCTGGTCGGCGCAATCTATGCCTTGCCGAATCTGTATGGGGAAGATCCGTCCCTGCAGGTATCGGGCACCCGTTCCGGCACTGTGGACGATACTGTTGCGGCAACGGTCTCGAAGGCGCTCACCGAGGCGGATATTCCCGTCAAGGCGGTGGAATCGGGTGAAGGCCGCCTGCTGGTCCGGTTCGATGATACCGAGACCCAGCTCAAGGCCGTTGACTATGTCAAGGCCGCGCTGGGTACGGATTACGTGGTCGCGCTGAACCTTGCGCCGGCCACCC